>Ga0228711_1009509_pt1 | contig 13168 bp, 10 predicted proteins | sample MedpolnodulmetaG_2_FD_177996 | JGI IMG/M metagenome (GOLD analysis project Ga0228711, IMG submission 177996) | Root nodule microbial communities from Medicago polymorpha collected in Santa Monica, California, United States - brown nodules | ecosystem: Host-associated > Plants > Roots > Nodule...
AAAATTAGGGTTTATGGCTTGGTTTGATTAGGATTATGTCATTAGACTTATCCAACAATCCCAAGACAAGAAGAGTCTACTCACTAACGTTCCTTGTAGACATAGAAGAGAAGAAGAAGAAGAAGAAGAAGAAGAAGAACATAAAATAAAGGTGAACTTTTATTCAAAGAAACAATTGTCACTTATTATTTCCAAGAACAAAAGATGAATTGTTGTGATAGCTAGCTACTCTATTTATAGTTTACAATGACTTAAGCCCTAAGAAATATAACACTAGAATGTTCAACAAGAAACCACGGGCTTTAGTTCAGAAGTAAACTAATAGGTAGCTTGTCCATGAAGCAGAAGCAGCAAAAGAGTGTCCTGAAGGCAGGCACGACCGTGCTGCTGGTGGCACGGGCCGTGCCAAGTTCCTGACTTGGGGGTGACATATTTTTGTCTCATATTTTTGTATTTTCATCCCGAATCAGCTCCTAATCCTCTTTCTTTTGCTCGAAGACTCAATCTATCAAATATCTGTTCCTGAAATATAATAACTTGCAATTGAAGTAAAATAGTTCTAAAAAGGAAATAATATTAAATAAAAGGAAATCAAATCTAAATAAAACGGACTCAAATAATATATTAAAAACACTAATTTATTGACTCATCATTTATCAACTAAAAGGACTTATTTGAAATTTAAAAGACTAACTTAAAAAAAAATTCAAACTAAAAGAACCCAAATAGTATTTGACCTTTTATTTATTTAAAACACACTAGCAAATAGTGACCAATTTTATTTTTTCACCTCTAATTTTCAACATTGTTTCAATTTTTCTAATTTTTCTAGCAGTGACATTACGATCCAGTTCAATATGTAAAAGAAAATGTAAGGATGGGGTCAAATTATTATTATGTAGTGGCCAATAGAAATTTCACAATAATGGTCTTATTTGATGTCTAATATTTCCAGTTTAGAGATTAAATTGTAGAGAGAGTGATAATTTATGTTTAATTGATAGTTGAAAAATGTGTGTGTGTTATGAATTCAAAACTCAGAAATCACATCATAAACTTAGATATGTAGAACAAAAGAAAATGGTAGTCAAAATCAAATTAGCTTCAAGTAACAACAACAACAATATATCTAGATTTAAATGTGAAGAAAACAACAAACGTAATTAAACCAACAAAGATAAGAGACCAATATTAGAGAAAACCAACACACCAATATTTGTTTACTGAGTTAGGACCAATATGTCCTACAACGTAACTGGGAGAGTGAACAACTCTTCAATCTACTATGAAAGTAAGTGATACAAAGAGGTTACAAGAAATTAGATCTCAAGCTCACAAAAAAAAACCCAACTAATTTCTACCCATTTTTCAAGTCACTCAAACTCACAATGAATACTAATAGAAAAACAAAAGAGAAAGTTTTTTTATTCTTCCTCTGATGAAATCTCGCTATCCAAGGTGTTTGTAAAGTGTTTTCTAGCCCAAGAAAAGACACGATCAACGCTTAGAGTTTCCTCATTTGTTTTGACAAAATTTTGTCTCTTAAAGCAGGGGTGGACCGAACAAGGCATGATGTGGCAAGTGCTACACCAGCCCATGCCCATTTTTTTTTAAACGGTTCACTGTTTATTTTTACTCATATATTAATATAGACATTTAATTTTTTATTCATTTTTGTACATGTGTCTATGTTCTTATTCATATTAATATGGGGACATTTTTTTTTTAATTTATACACGTGTCTATATTTTTACTCATATATTAATAAGAGGATTTTTTTTTTTAATTTATACATGTGTCTATATTTTAACTTATATATTAATACGGGGACCGAATTTTTTTAAGGGTCTTGTTAACGAGTGCCCCAGGGCACTCTTTAAGATCCCAAATTTATAAAATATTCCTTTAAAAAGTCAAATATTACAGATTCCAATGCATTGATTACACATATTTTCATAAAAACTTATTATTAATGGTCCTTAAAGAGTGTCCCGAGGACACTCGTTAACATTTTGCTTTTTTTAATTTATACACATGTCTATATTTTTACTCATATTTAATATGGAAATAATTTTTTGTACAATATGTACGTATGTCTATATTTTTATTCATATATCAATACATATATCTTTTCTAATAATTTCTATGCAATTGCAACTTGCTTAAAAAAAAAACGCACGCGTTCACCCTTCCGTATGCACGGGTATCCTACTGGAGCATTTGATTCATCTCTTGTAACCTATATAGAAAGAGATGTTCTTAGAAAAATTAGTAATGATATAATTTTAGTTCATTTTCATCGATGAAAAATAGATTATTTTATTTGTGGTTTTGATTGCTACAACTATTTTTGATATAATTCTTTATTAAATATAGTATTATTTAATTATTTGACAAAACAAATTAGCCTCACTGATATTATGAGTCCAAATCCACCCCTGTCTTGAAGCCTCCTTAAAAATCAAAGAATGAAGGTTTTTATATAGTACTGAAGTCCAAGCAAAAGCACGCCACGATTTGCCGGGATCGCATCTCAATCTTCATCTCGCACCAAATACTGTTGATAGCCTTATCCACAGTTGCGCCACTATTCCTTCCAATCATGACAAGTTTTTTGACGAACCAAATCAATCTCTCTGAACCCAAATCGAGTCACGATTGATGCTAATTTTGTGTATTTTTTAACGAACTTCATCACCAAATTTCCAAGTCAATTTCAACTGAATTTATATGAGGTTCATTAATTAATTAGTCTAACATTAAATTGACATTTCCGTAAAAATCGAATTAAATGTACATATTTAAGTTCTCAATAGCAAGACGACCAACATTATGCCATATTTCAAAGGTGACAACATCATCTTTTGTATCTATATGATTATTCAGATAGACATTTACATTGTCTTATACATGCAAGCTAACTACATTCAAGTGAGGTAGTGCAATTGCAAACGGCGGAATACTGGGAAAACACGTAGAAAGGTGTATGATGTTTATTAAAATATAAATATTGACATAATTTTTTATTTCATAAAACGATCGTTAATTTATAAATTTATAGGGTAAGAGTATCAATACACCTTAATTTATGAGATGTACCGTAGAAGATCCCTTTATGTATTTATTAATGGTTGACTATTTGAAATGGCGGGGTTGCGGGGATTTGAAATGGTGTCCGGTTTAAAAGTCAATTACCATAAGAGCTCTTTAATAGGTGTTAACGTGCCTAGAGACTTTATGGAGGCGGCTTGTGCTTTTTTGCATGTAGAGAAGGGTGTGTTCCGTTTAAATATTTGGGGATTTCAGTGGGAGCGAATTCCAAAAAGGTGTCTACTTGGGAACCAATGTTGGAACAATTGAGGAATAGACTTAATTCTTGGGGCACTAAATATGTGAGTCTTGGTGGTAGAATCACTCTCCTTAATTCCGTTTTAAATGCGATCCCCATTTTCTTCTTGTCATTTATGAAAATTTCGGTTAAAGTGTTGAAGATGGTAACCCGGATCCAAAGGGAATTTCTTTGGGTTGGGGTTCGAGGTGGTAGGAAATTATGTTGGGTCAATTGGAAGAGGATTTGTCAACCTAAAAGTAAGGGTGGTTTAGGGGTGAAAGATGTTAAAAGGGTAAATTTGAGTCTTATGGCTAAGTGGAAATGGCGTCTCCTCCAAGAGGGAACCCCTCTTTGAAAAGTGGTGTTGAAGGATAAATATGGGGAGTCTATTTCCGGGCTCATGCCGGTGGAGGGTGCAAGGGGGCCGCGTTTTGCCTCGGGGTGGTGGAAGGAGTTGAAGACTTTGGAAGATGGTGTGGGGGAGGGTTGGTTCACTAATAATGTGGTGCGTAAGGTGTCAAATGGGAGGGGTACTAGTTTTTGGAACGATAGGTGGATCGGTGGTCAACCTTTAGCTCTTGCTTTTCCTTGGATTTTTTCCATTTTAAACCAAAAGGAGGCAAAAGTGAGGGATTTGTGGAGTGTTCTTGATGGGGATGTATCTTGGAATCTACTTAGGAGAATACAACCTTTTCTTTGGGAAATGAATTTAATTGGTGATTTATTGGCGCGTATTGATAGAGTTGTGCTAGGGGGTGAAGCAGATAGATGGGTGTGGTTGCCGGAAGAGGGTGGTGCCTACTCGGTGCGCTCTTCATATAGAGTGTTGGAGGATTTTTTGCTTTTAGATGAAGGGTTGAGTGCTCTAGAGGAAGAGGTGTTTGCGAACCTTCGGAAGAGTCCGACACTGTCAAAAGTGGTGGCATTCTCATGGATGGCTATTTTGGATCGTATTCCTACGCGATCTAATCTAGTGTTTTGGGGTGTTATACCTCCCGGGGAACAGAGTAATTGTGTGTTGTGTGGGGTAGGGGAGGAGACTACGTCCCATCTCTTCTTGCATTGCGAGGTGGCTTCGTTAATTTGGCGCAAAGTGTTAAATTGGTTAGGTATTAATGTTATTACTCCTCAACACTTGCTCTTTCACTTTGCTTGTTGGTGTGGGGAGGTTAACTCGAGGCACCTTTGAAAAGCCTTTTAGTTGATCTGGCATGCATCGATTTGGATGATTTGGAAGGAGAGGAATGCCTGGATTTTCAAAAACCAATTTAAAAACTTTGACGAGGTGGTGGATGATATTAAGGCGATGTCGTGGTGTTGGTCTTTGTCGAGATTACGGATCGCTTCTTACCTATTTTACGAATGGTGCTGGAATCCGAGAGAGTGTATGACTCGGAGCTGCCGCGTGAGGTGATGCTTTCAGTTTAGGGGAGGACTGCTATGGTGCTGCAGGTTTGGAGGCTACTGCTGCTGGTTTTTGGAGCTGCTGCTGTGAGGACAGCTTGGCCGTGCACTTTTTGGTGTGCTGCTGTTGTTTTGGTCTGTTGGAGCAGTTGGTTTTTAGGCTTGGTGGCTAGTTATTTGGTTTTGTAGTCCTTGGTGTTTTTCTAGCGCTACTGTCATGTTTTTCTTCTAGTTCCTATCAGTTTTGGAATTAGATTTTAGGGTATTTTTTTTATTGAGTTGGTGGTGTAAGGTCCTTTGTTTATAGGCCTTCTTGTACTCTTTTTTTTAGTTTCAAAAATATTTTTTTTTAAATTACAAAAATAAAAAAATATTTTTTAATTACAAAAAAATTAATTACAACATTTTTTTTTGGTTTTTTTTATTACAAAAATTGAAAATAAAAAAATTATTTATTTTTTAATTAGAAAATAAAAAATACAAAAATGCATCCACGTCAGCGTTGACTGGGTCAAAATTGCAACAGAATGTAAACTTAGGAGCTTGAAAAGATTTGTTATTTTTAGGGACCAAAATCACAACTTTGAAAAACTTAGGGGCAATTAAGCCAAGAAGAAATATAAATGAATACTTAATGGTGAGGATTTACGCAGTTCTGCTTTATGAGAGAAGATCCACAATTTACCTCAGGAGAAAAAGTTAGAGGTAGACGGGTCCGAAAGTGGCACAGTCTAGTGCATGCAGATTGTAATTAAATGGTAGCATAGTACAACAAATGGTAGCATTTCATTGGACGATTTTAAAAAAGCCATTGCAATCTTAACTACTTCAATTTGTAGTCGTCCTTGCATGTCCACCTCCCAACCATTTATTCATTTCATTTTCAAGGGTACAGAAATTGTGACCATGGATAAAAAATGGTACGTAGGATTTAACATGTTGAAGTTTGGCGACATGATTCACTCTAAAAAATGGGGTTTGATTCGTGGAGTCTTCAATTTGAGAGGTACTCTAAAAAGAATCAAATGTAGGATTTGTCTCACAGTTGGTCCAAAATACTCAAGCTGTTGGGCTATCATGGGGTGCCTACCGACAATTTTACGAATTGACAAATTCATTTTTGAAAGTAGTAATGTCATGATCAAAATGGTCTTTGAGTGGTTGTTTGTTCTACAAATTGTTCACTGCCACATAGTCCAATTTTATATTATCATAACCTATGGTGATTTTTTGTTTTTTTAGGTGTAGTAACTTTTTGAACACGGATTTTTTATTCTTTCAATATCTTAAAAGTAGTTAAACTATATATCCATAGATCACAAGTTTATTTAATGCGTCACGTTACAATTTTTAATTAAACAAGTTAACAAATAGACTATATTATACTTCAGAGTGATATATTTATTTGACAATTCGTAAAGTTCAAAAATTGTTTTACTTACAATTTTAAGAACCATTTTGTCTATTTACTGTTTATTTAGTAACCGGAGAATTTTTTTTTAAACATGTACGCATAATCCACATTCTATTAGGGTGACTATTTCTTTTATGTGAACAAAATCAGATGAGTTGAACGTGAGAACTTATCAGAATAAGGCTTTACAGCACAAAAAGCATGTCCAACGTAGATAGTTTGGTTGATGGGCTAAGAAATATTGAAAAAATTTGATAGTGAAAGTTCAAAATTCGATTATCATAAACTAACATTACCACTAACATTTGTCTATAAAAAATCCACAAAATTTTATGACAAATTTAATGATGATATCGAAATTAACTAATTTTGAAATTTTAATTCACAATATATCCGCCGTAAACTTTACATTTTATTTTTGCAAAAAAAAACCCAATTCGTAACTATTTGTTTTTTTTTATAGAAAATTTCATAAATATTTGTTGTTTAATACTTCATTAGTTCCTAAATGCTTGCCTCATTTTTTTAGGACATAAAAATAGAATATATTAACAATGGCAGTGAAACCATCTTAATACAAGATGTACTAAATGGCCGCCCCTAAAACAATCAGCCATACAAAATAATTATGATTGCCACATTTTAACTATTACATTATTCTCATAATATGCTTTTACCATACTTTTTATTTATTAAATATTATAAATGTTAATATATAACATATTGTTCGATCTATCTTAATGAATATTTTTAAAATATCAACTTTTTATAATTTTTTATTATAAACTATTAGATATATTAATAATCAAAGTTGTGTATTGACGTTTATTTCAAAAATGAAGAAAGTATTATAGTTAACCAATTCGATTAGTAACATGTGTGCCAACAATAAAACGGTAAATCGTCATATCTAACTCTGAAATACATCAATTTTTTTATTTTTTTTATCCAAACCTCTTTATAAATAAAATCGGATGGAGTATACCAAACAATTAAGCTTAAGTGGTAAATGAGCTTCATAAAAGACGAATCATTCGAAAAAATCAAAATCTAATTCTTAAATAAAATAATTCTTGGCCACACTATCCTAGTTAAGAACAAACTCAGGATCAGTAAAGTCTTTTCTAAAAAAAATCGGAGGCTTAACCAAAAAACTAAATACAGATGGAGTATATTTAAGATAGACTAATTTAATATTTTCTTTTAAAAAACATCCTATTCCATTCCAATCATAGTACAATGTCGTTATTGTTTGTTGTTGCTCACATTCGTGCATCAGTGTGCGTTTTCTCTCTCCAACACCATTCACAACGAGTTCAACATACATACATGATACATGTATGATGCACTCCACGCACAGAACATCACTGACTCCCCGTTTCTCTCTCTCTCTATCCCTCTCTTCTTTCTCTCTCTACATCCACCATCCGTCCATTCACATTCACACCCTTCCACATTTCTATTCTATGCGTTTTTCTTCCTCCTCTTCTTCTTCCACACTTTCTGGTACACATTCTATTAAGATCTCATCACTGTCACAACTCACAACCATTTTTGTTTCTGGGCTGTTTTTTTTAAGCTTCAAATTATTTACATTTTGTGAAAAAATTTGTATTTTTTTTTGGTATTCTTGAATTTCAATTAGGTGGGGTGTGTTGAAATTTAATTATAACAAATGGGTTTTGTTTGATTTTGTAATGTGTTGGATCTTGAAACTGTGTATTGAGTTTTCTGGGTTTGTTCTGTTTTCTATATTGGTTTTTCTGTATAAATTTTGTGGCTTTTATTCATCGGTTGTTGCATCTTAAATTGGGAATGTGGTCCTTTTTGTTAAGGACGTAGGGTAGTGGTTCGGCTTTGTTTGTTTCTTTCTCAATTTATTTTGATTTTAATGCTCTGACTCATAATTGATTTGCATGTCTTTTAGTAATAGTTTTGCAAATTATATATGATATTTGGCTTTTCTCTGCTTTTTCAATTACTCATATCACTGGTTTCTTCTTCTCATGGTTTATGTGGATCTTCAAACTCTTTCTTCAAACAGTTTGTTGGTGAATTGCATTCAAAATTTTATAATCATTTCATTTGAATTCTATGTTATTTATTTTTCCTCTTATGTTATGTTAGGGTCAATTATTTGCTTGTTTTTATAATCTTTTTTTGGTGTTTTTCTTTACTTGTTTTTGCTGTTTTCCATTCTAGAGAAGAAAATATCTAATATGGTCTGATTTTTATTGCAGAATGTCTCTCAAGATCTGTCTAGGAGTGGAGCTTGATTTGATTACTGGTCTCAAGGAATAGGACTGCATTCTTCACACTAAGTTAGGTGGATTTCTCAAATGCTAAATTTGGTTAGGTCTAGAACTCAAGCAAGGACAACCAGACCTACAACAATGGGAAGTAAGATTCTGTCATCCATATTTCAAGTTTTGTAGTGTGCATGTTTGGAAACATGGTGAATTTGACTAAATAACTGTGACACCATGATTTTTTTTAAGCCTCAAAGTATATCTGTTACCAAAATCACGGTAGCATACCAAGAATCCGCCAAACTCACAATCAATTTAAAGTTTTAAATGAAGATTGGTTACTTAGATTGACATATTAATCAATTTGAAAATGGGATTGGAAAGCTTTACATTACCTTTTTCAGTAAACACGGACTGAAGGATATCTTTTTAATTGGTGTTTGAAAATCTAGTTTCTTATTATTTCCTTTATTTTTTAGGCATGGATTACGCGGATCCAAAAAAGAAGGGCAATTTTGTTGGAAAGATTTTTCTTGCTGCTGCACTAACGTCGCTATGTATTATCATGATCAAGCGATCTCCGTCTTTGAAATCCCCTAGTCCGGTAATCTTCATATCCATTTGATACCATCAAAATGTCCATATCATGTTTACGCATCTGTTATTGTATCTGTATACACTACATGTAATTGGTGTTATAATATAATTTTCACATAGAAATCAGAATTGAACTTGGAAAATGTATGTATAGTTTATAGATCTTGTTATGCATCTGGAAATGATTTTTCTTGACTGCAATAATCTGTCAGATTTTATTCGTTCATGCTGGATCATACTCATAGAAGAGGCATTTATTAGACCTTTGAGATTTGAGAGGTCATTTTTTTAGCCTACTGCAGATATACTAGTCCTGTGTTTCTTTGGCATTTTTATCATTACTCATTGAAGGGTTATGCTTATCTATTATTCAGTTAAAAAATTAACTTTGGCTATGTCTCGTTGATTTTCATTAGAGTTATCAGGGATATATGACAAATGAAGAGACAAGGGGAGTGATAAAATAGAGGATTGATTTTTCTTTTCAGTCAAAATTTTCCTTTTGAGTTTTTGTTATTTATGTGCTAAAATCTATTATACTCTTGCTCTGTTATTAGCTAATTATTGTGTTTCATTTCTGCATCTTTTCCCATTTCAGTTTGCCTTCCACGAACCTGGGGTCACTCACGTTTTAGTAACAGGGGGTGCAGGCTATATTGGCTCGCATGCTGCTTTCCGTCTTCTGAAGGATAACTACCGTGTCACCATAGTAGTATGTCTATGTTTATGTCTCTATTCATAAAATGGAATGGTTCTCTAAAGAATCCAAATCAACCTATCGATTTGGTTGCTACAATCATGACAATTTTTCTTTACTGCAGGACAATCTGTCACGAGGAAATTTGGGTGCTGTCAGGGTTCTTCAAGATCTATTTCCAGAACCCGGAAGGCTTCAATTTATATACGCCGACTTGGGAGATCAAAAATCGGTATCCTTCTTTTATTACAAGAAATCTTTTGTTGTTTCACTTTTACTTCTGTTGGTGCACATGTAGGCAAAGCCCATGAAAGTTTGTTTAATTAACTGGTTATTAGGTTAATAAAATATTTTTGGAGAATAAATTTGATGCCGTGATGCACTTTGCTGCTGTTGCATACGTAGGGGAAAGCACTGTGGATCCTCTTAAGTAAGTGCTTCTGGATTCTTTTAAGAACAGTAATATCGGTTGAATACGTTGTTAAAATTGATTCTTTTTTCAGTTTCTAATCGTTATGTTTGGCAGGTATTATCATAATATAACTTCAAATACATTGTTGGTATTGGAATCTATGGCTAAACATGATGTGAAGACATTGATATATTCTAGTACATGTGCAACATATGGGGAACCTGAAAAGATGCCTATTACAGAAGTAACACCGCAGGTGAGAAATCTAACTTCGGTTGAGAAAAATTTGTCTTCTCATTGCATCCTGGATTACTTTCATAATGCTTTTGAGTATTTAGTGTTAGTGTTAACGTTCATGGTCATTAGGTTCCTATTAATCCATATGGTAAAGCCAAGAAGATGGCAGAGGATATCATCCTCGACTTTTCTAAAAATTCAGACATGGCAGTAATGATTCTCAGGTTTGTTTTTTACATTTACATTTTCCCCAATAGTTTATCCATATCTTATTCCATCCTTTGTTACTTAAGCTATACATGATTCTGAATATATAAATATCTTAGAAAAGGGAGGGCCATAGTTTTGTTATTATTGATTGATATATTGTTTTCATGTGAAACCAACCAGATACTTCAATGTCATTGGATCGGACCCTGAAGGAAGATTGGGTGAGGCTCCAAGACCTGAATTACGCGAGCAAGGTCGAATATCCGGCGCCTGCTTTGATGCGGCTCGTGGTATTATTCCTGGATTAAAGGTAGGATGATATTTTTGTTTTGTTTAGAGTAGCTTCCCTACATAGAAGACTTGAGTATTATTTCACATTACTAGCCATTTCGGCCTAATTGAAAATGATCTAGTTGATTACCTGATTATGCTTAAGTACCTGAAACTGAGTGTTGCCATTGCATTTGCTGGTACTTTGCAGGTTAGAGGAACAGACTATAAGACAAGTGATGGAACTTGCATACGAGATTATATCGATGTAACGGACCTGGTTGATGCTCATGTGAAAGCTCTTGAGAAGGCACAGCCAGCTAAGGTTGGGATCTACAATGTTGGCACTGGAAAGGGTAGGTTAAAAGCACTTAGAATATGAATGCAGTGCTTTGATTTCTTAGTTGTCTCAAGCTAATTGTGACAGTTCTGTTTTTCAGGTAGTTCAGTGAAGGAGTTTGTTGAAGCTTGTAAAAAGGCTACAGGGGTGAACATTAAAGTAGAGTTCCTTCCTCGTCGTCCTGGTGATTACGCCGAGGTGTATAGTGACCCAACAAAGATCAACCGTGAACTGAAATGGTCTGCACAACGCACTAATCTTGAAGAGAGTCTACGGACAGCATGGAGTTGGCAGAAATCTCATCGCGATGGATATGGGATTCCAAATGTATATTGAGTTATTTTAGAATTTTAACATAGCAGAAGATTAGAAGCAACCCTAGCACTCATATTTGCTATATTAGATATTAGAAGAGAGGGTTGATATATTTTTGTTCTTCTTACACTCCATAGTGATTTGGTATTGGGTAATTTGTTTCTTAGGGAGTTACTAGTCGATTCATTATATGTATTATTGACCACATAATATGATTCAATAATATATTGACGAGGCTTTGGTATGCCTTTTCTCTAACTTGACTCAAGGGAACATTAAAACATGGGAAGTCCAATCACATTAAGATTACTTGTATGTATTCATGAACAGAGCAGAGTGATAACTACGAGATTCAAATATTTAACTGAGTTATTCTTGGTTGAAGTTGGAACAAACAGGGATTAAAGGGATGGTATGGTGATAGTGTAAACTAAATTTATATTAAGTAGCAAAAATAACTTTTATTGAATGTAAGTGTAAAATCGATTTATACTTACCATGTTTGCTCTTAATCTCTTATATAAAGGGGATATAAGATTTTGGGTTGGATTTTTATCTTCCACATAAATCGTTCATTAAACTATTTTTTTTTAATGTTAATCCTTCGATTCTCGCGGAAAAGATGTCTTGATATAATATTATTTAAACTATTCCAACAATTTTATCTTTTGGATAATATTATTTAAATATTTATTAAAAAATTAGTTGAATCTCATCATAATATAAACAATTCCAACAATACAAGTTAATTATTTATTTGATTGTGAAAAAATTATAACCAAATGCAATCAATAGTAAAAACTGAAACACAAGAGCTAGTAAATTATAACAAAGCACCTTAAAATTCTTGAAGGAAAAAAAAAAAAAGCACCTTAAATGGATATTTTTCTTTGCAAGTTTTGCCTTCATGGTGTTTTTTCTGCTGTCTCTCACATGTCTTTCTGATCTAATTTAATGTTCTTTGGGTACATTGGTGTTATGCATGTGCATATTCATCATGCATGTCATAATCAAAAGGACTTTTGGGACATCTTACGTGTTATTCCTGTCGCTTTTGGTTTATGATTTTGTGGTCCACTACGTATCTCGTTGTCGAATGTCGTTTATTCATTGGTTGAATATGAACCACTTTGCTATCAATACTAATCTCAAGCTCTAGTGTTGCAACAAAAATCCATATCTTGGTGGGGATTAACTCCAACATTGATTATACTAATTAACAAATCTTTTATTAGGTTTTTTTAGTAAACTCTTTTATTAGAATATTTTTTTGTTACAGATCGTTTATTAGGATTTCAGTAACTCTCCGATTTTCAGGAGAAAAGGATCCTAGTAATTCAGAGTTCGGCCGCGAGGTAAAGATAGTTTAACCAATAAAACTACATGCAATAAAGGATACATATAAAAACAATGTCTTAGGATCTAAAATACTGAACCATTGTGCGTTCTAATAGACCTTGAAATGCACTCAAGCTGAATAACAGAATAATTAAGGCTTAAATATTGCACTCGTCCCTGCAAATATGGCCCGTTTAAGTTTTGGTCCCTGTAAAAAAAAATTGTTTTTGGTCCCTGCAAAATTTTTTGTTTTTTAAAATAGTCCCTCCAGGGACTATTTTCAGAAACAAAAAATTTTGCAGGGACCTGTTTAAAAAACAAAATATTTTGCAGGGACCAAAAACTACAAAATGG
>Ga0228711_1009514_pt1 | contig 13163 bp, 11 predicted proteins | sample MedpolnodulmetaG_2_FD_177996 | JGI IMG/M metagenome (GOLD analysis project Ga0228711, IMG submission 177996) | Root nodule microbial communities from Medicago polymorpha collected in Santa Monica, California, United States - brown nodules | ecosystem: Host-associated > Plants > Roots > Nodule...
GTCATTGGTTGGTCTCTGAAATTGTAAAATCAAGTAGTTTCTTTTATTTAATTAAGTTTAAGGGTAAAACAGTAAAATAATTTTAAAATCCCTCCCCCGAACCAAACACGTTTTTAATTAAAATATCTCCCCTCCCCTTCCCTCCGTTAAAATCCCTCCCCTTCCCCTTCTAATTCTTGAACCAAACAGACCCTAGAGTGCGAGAAAAGTTTGAAAACCGAGTATTACCAATATAATCTTTTGGGATTTTCAACATGTTTACTTTTCTACATATTCCTCTCTACTACTGAAGCACTATTTCATTCAACGAATGTGTGGATTTTTCACTTTTATTTAACTTTATGATCATCTCAATTTCTCCCAACATGGTGAACTTTCATGCTCTAGCCAACCATCTTTACTTTTCTTCAAAAAATTTAAATACAAAATATGTTTTCTTTGTTGAATGGCAGGACTAGTAGTAACTATGAAAGGGACTACACGTTTGACCTTGACTTTATTATAAAAAAAATGATTCATATACCAGATCAAATAAGTGAATGCATTGCCTAAACATCATAAAGCTGAACCCACAATCAAACACCTGATCTCATCCAACATACCAAAGCCGTCTGACGTCTTCTGCCACAAGAAGGATCCCTATAATTTTCTCTTTATAAAAGTCATAGAAATTTCAAATTTGGGCCAGGCTTCCACTTCCTAGAAGGATAATAGAAACTTCCCACACCCAAGGTAAAATGTGACATCAAAATAAATTGGGGTATATGGTCATGTGGGATAATAGAAATTAGAAAATCAATATTCTTTTATGGAAAAATCAAAATTATTCTGTAAGTTATTAGATTAAACCATCAATCACATGCTCACGCCCATGGATGAAACATAATTTATATATATGTACTAAATCTATACAAAAATAAAATAAACTGTAAAAAGAACATAACAATATATTATTTTGATGGGAGCAGAAGAAGCTGAGAAGAGAGAACAGCTTGATTGGAAACGTAGGTTTGACATAATCACAGGCGTGGCAAAGGGGTTACTTTATCTACACGAAGACTCACACAATTGTATAATTCATCGGGACATCAAGGCCAGTAATATATTGCTTGATGACAAATGGACGGCTAAGATTGCAGATTTTGGAATGGCACGTCTCTTCCCTGAAGATCAAAGCCAAGTCAAAACACGTGTGGCTGGAACCAAGTAAGTTTATCTTTATGCATTCATTTCATATTTTATAATTCATGTAAGTGAGTCCTTGTATGCTTAAGTTAGTTTGTATAGGCTAGACAATATATAATATATGTGAGGTCTGGAGTTTAAACCCCGGCCACTACAAAAAAAATATTCCTGTAAAAGAAATTAAATTATGAGCTATTTTTTTCTTTCCAAAACTTATAAAAAGATAGATGTAGTCCCCCGTGAGCTTAGCTCGCAAGGATATTACATAATATATGCATAGGTCGAATTCGAACCTCGTACATTTCACTTGTTCACGGTAAATTTTTATCCACTACTCGAGGAAAAAAAAAAGGTAGATGTTCCATGGTAATAGATGCTATCGTTTTCTCGAGTCTTTAATTTCAACAGTTAACCAACTTTTTTTCTTAAAAAATCACTTAACCAACTTTTCTCCATTTTTTTTTTCAAATGTTAAAATTCTCTCATTTTACATTTCAAAGGTCTAGATCTCACACAATATTTTCTCATTTTACATTTCAATGTCCTAATCCGTGAAATGATAGGTTTAGTCTAATACAACACAGGTGTGATAGTTTAGTTTGATTTAGTCTTATACAATAGGTCAATTTACAAACAATATATTAAAAGTGTAAAGGTTGCAGTTGCAATATTTGATGGATATATTACGAATCAAATAGCCTATGTACTATAAAGCCCTGAATCCTGATATGTGGTATGTGTGTGCATGTGATATGGATATCCGGATAAGTGAATTTTTTTTATTTAAATTTTGGTAAGATACATCATTTTATTCCTAATTATTAAATAGAGATATCTTGTCTACAAATATATTTTAAGAATGACCCTTCAAAAAAAGTTTAAGAACAATTAATAAAAAAAAATTAGCAGGTTGTGCTAGGAATTCAAAATACTTGAAAATTTGATCCATGAGTACCTTTTTGTGATCTTTCGTGTTTGAGATTTATTTTAATTTTGGCGAGTCTTTGGAATCAAACCAAATAAACTTTTTTTTAATAAACAAAAACTGAGTATATGTATTTAGTAGAGACCTGATTTTTACTTTATTTTATTAAAAATATTTTAGAATTATGCAGCGGATATATGGCTCCGGAATATATGATGCATGGAAGACTATCTGTCAAAGCTGACGTGTTTAGCTATGGGGTTTTGGTATTGGAGTTGATCACTGGCCAAAGAAACTCATCCTTTAATTTAGACGTGGAGGAGCATAACCTTCTTGATTGGGTATGTATTATTTCTTAATCTTTTGACTTTATAAAGGGGTACACGTTTGATGACATGTTAGTATGGTTCGGGGTCTGCTTTTGTTTGAAAGAGTCCAACTCAAAATTGTATCATATTATGTTTTAATTCATTCATTTACATTCACATTTTATCAAACAAACAACATCATCAATTATCATATGAAACATTCCTTATTAAGAATGAATGGTGTCAATTTTGTCTACGTTTTTGGTTATTTAAGAATTGCATTATTTGAACATCAGAATACTGATATGTGTATTTAACTTCCAAAGTTTAATGTTCAAATATCATTTCTCGTTATTTATAGGCATACAAGATGTACAAGAAAGGAAGGAGCTTAGAAATTGTAGATTCTGCATTAGCATCTACAGTGTTAACAGAACAAGTAGCCATGTGCATTCAGCTAGCTTTGCTATGCATTCAAGGAGATCCACAGCTGCGTCCAACAATGAGGCGCATAGTGGTGAAGCTTTCAAGAAAATCACCACAAAGCCACATGGAACAACCAACAAGACCAGGAATACCAGGTAGCAGATATAGAAGACCTCCTAGACATTCTAACTTGTCTTCCACAGTTGGTACTTCTGGTGCCTCTTATTCTCAATCTTCTGATTCAAGCAACAATTTTGCCACTTCTACTACCACCGTCACCGGTAGAAGTTCAGCTACTGCTGAATTAGATCCAAGAGGGAAACGTCCAATGCAGGATTAGGCTCAATCATTTTGTTTTGCCATATGATAGGTGCTTATTTTTTTGTAATATGTAAGTATGTGATTTGGACTGATTAGGATGTACATATTTAGATGGTAAGGCTAAGATGATATGAATTCTTATTCTTTTAGTATTTTCGTTAAAGATAAATTGAGTTGAAATTCATCTAATCTCATCTGGGTCGTCTCATTTTTCATCGCCCCAATCAAATAATAGGAGACTCGACAATAGGCTAGGTCTTTAGCCAATGTTATGTAATAGCTGGCTCTTTTTTTATTAAGCACACAAAATTCTTGTAATGTCTGTCTTTTTCATTCACAAGAGTGGAATTTGAAAATAGGAACTAATCACGTAGACTGGCATTTTTTGTGTGTATACCATACTATTATTAACTTATAAGCATGTTTCAAGAGGCATTTGTTTTTTCACCAATAATGTAGTAATTTAATCTACACAAGGGACACCCTCTACGACACTGATAACTAAAGGATCAGTAATCCTTTGACACTGCTTAATTATGATCAGTTATTTGAACTGCACAATGAGTAGCAAAGCTCAATGTTTTGCAAGAGATGGATTAACCTATTCAAATTTGGCTTTTCTACCCAGAATTAAAATTTGATTGTTTATAATTCTTAGAATTTGTGGTAATAATCTGTAAGGTGTTTCAAAGACAGGTTTCCATGTGTCTTTCTCCTTCTCCCGGAGTATTGTATAGAGGGGAAATAAATTAAGAACAAACCATCTATGTAGTCCCTAAACTACCACCTTCTCTCTAATTTAGACCCTAAATTATGTAAATATAATAAAGTAATTCATAAACTATATAAAATCCATCGATCTAGTACTTATTATATTTATATATTTTATTAGGGATTAAAGTGTTAAGAGGTTGATAGTAAATTGATGGTTTATTCATAAATGAATGTCACCCCAAACTCTGTTTGCTTAAATTATAAGCAAGATAATGTAAATTGTATGTCAAATGGAAGTTGTATATTACAAACATTCTAAATAAGTGCATCAAACTAGACTGCACGAAATACAACCACTACAATTCATGTAATCAGAAACTGGTGTAGGAAAATTGGAAAGCGTGAGATTCTTTACTTTTATAATAGTATTGCATTTGATCATTCATGATTAAAGACTTCTCAACAGCACAGAAAAATGAAAAAAAATAAAATAACATAGCATGTGACCTCGAACATGAAAACATTCTTGGCTTGTTTCAACAAATATTCGTTTATTCAATAATAAACAAACCACAAAGTGAAGAAAGAAGAAACATAAAATACACACTTTCAATGAAACTCTGTATGTACTGTTTAACCGAAACAATCATTCCTCCATGCAACACCAACTGCTGCATGATCAAACGTTGTACATGTCGCATCTTAGTTCCACCAACCAAACAACAAATATCTGATGGTGTTATGGTCGGGAATAGATAGATAGAAACTATAATATGGGGAACAAACAGGTCAATGAAGACAAAGGAAAGGTTCATTTTTTGAATAGGAAGAAGAAACACTACTGTGTGAACACAGGAGAAAAGGCTTGTTCATGTTCTAGTGTGGTCTCTCCTAAGATGAAACCAGGTTGGAGATGTAAAGAAAAATTGGTTGAATATTTTTGTAGTTGTTGTTTGTTATGTGTGTGTTGTCCACTAGCCACTGTTTGTTGCTGCCTAATGCTACCATGCAGAGTTTTTCAGAAAACATTGCGGTGGGCTTGTTACTGTTTTGGATCAAAGAATAGGATTTTTGCAGATTATTCTTCCTTTTCTGATATTGATGAAGATGTTGCGTTTGGTAAAGTTAAGCCTAGATAGTTATTGTGTATCATATATGATTGAAAAAACATATTCCAAATTAATTTAGATGTGTTTTTCTTAGGGGAATTTTGATGTTGTTATAGCTCGGAATTAAATTATTAATGTCAAAAGAATATATGAAATATAAAATGAGTCCATATCCAAGATTGGTTATTTATAAAGAAATAATAAAAAAAGTTGTCAAGAATGGGATTCGAACCCATGCCCTTTCGGACCAGTACCTGAAACTGGCGCCTTAGACCAACTCGGCCATCTTGACTTATTCGTTAATTAAGTCTACTAATTAAATTAATTAAATCTACGTAATGGATTTTAAAGAAAATGCTGAATCAACTTTTCCTAAAAACAATAAAAACTAATTTGAGTGGTGTGTGTGAATTTTAACCAAAACACTAAATCAACTTTTCCTCAAAAAAAACTAAATCAACTTGGTTACATGGTAAATGTTATGATTGAAATTATTTTTAATCCAATTTTTTTTGTTCTATGTTTTTTTTCACCTCTCTTTACTACCTCCAAGATGCACGAATGTAGCAGCACGTACCTGACAATATCAAACACATGTTTAGATCGTCAAAATGTGGTTATGGAATTTACAAACATGTTTGGGTTTGATTTTAAGCACCGGTTCAATTGTCCCCGTACAGTTGCTAGAGACATGCATTGTTATATGCAAAGGCGGGGTTCGAACCCCGGACACCCCATTTATTCATCTTTCAAAATGTGAATTTTAGTCACTAAACTACTTAACAAAAACACACCGGTTCAATTGAATCAAATTGATTTGACATGAAGTTACCTTTCCCAACTTTTACGCCTGATGAATTGATCCTACAAAAAATAAAACTTGATTTATCCGTTTTGCCCCTTTAAAAAATATGATCATTTTCAGTTCTTAATGTTTGTTTCTCGTCTCTCTTGTAAGTTGTAACATTTCTAGGTTACTCTCTAGGTTAGACATGGAGAAATTGGGCTTTAAAAAGACCATGACACGTTAAGTGAGAAACTTAACTTTTTTTGTTGCAAGAATTTTGATTCAATATGCCTTTTTCTTTTAAGAAAAACTAAGGAAGTAATATGAGATGAGATGAACCGACATTCGTTATGGTAACCCAACCTATCGGAGATCTCAAAAAATATGTTTAATGGGTAATAACAAGTCATGAAGTGATATGAGATAAACATGTTACAGTAAATTAGAGAAGCATGATTCCTGAAACGATAAGAGAGTAAGATAATATAAACTCTTAATGAAACTTATACTCCCTGTGCTTTGGACTCAATTATGTTTAATAAATTTTTCCGATTAAAATAAAAGTTATCTATCATTGTTTTTCAAAATATAAAAGGTGCAGTGGCGGAGCCAGACAAAAAAGTTTGGGATGAACGCCATCAAAATAAACTAAAACATATAGGTCATATTGTATGCAACACATTTAAGTTGTAATAAATATGAAATCGATCATAAAAAATTTAAACTACATAATACATAAAGTGGATCATCAAAAAATTAAACTACATAGAAATGAATACATGTGACACGGGCTGTCCACTTGGTTTTTTGCTAAAGAGATAACATCATAAGCAAATATGCATCATCTTCTGGCGGTGAATATTCTAGCCATGAAGGAAACATGTTAAACCAAGTGTGTTGAAACCGCCTTGGATTCTCAATACCGGACAAGGGATAGTTTTCTAATTGCATTTGATAACGACCCCATTTTAGATTCATATGGCCGACATCCTTTTGATTTGGTGGACACAACACTTATTATGCTAAGACTCTTAACGAAGCAATTTCAACCGATTTATATGGTTTAATGAAGCAGTTTCAAAATCAACCCAGTTTCAAGTTTCAATTTATTTTTACAGTGTTGTTTTAGTTTATAATCGAATTCAAATTTTCAAATAGTTTCAAAATCAAATAACACATTTGACAGATTCAATTTCAAACAATTTATATTCGATTTTATCATTCCTTCAACACAGTATAGAAAAGGGTTTAATTAGGGTTATGGAGAAATTTAGGTGAAACCAAATGAAAATATCAAATTCATTACCAAACAACAATAACAACGACAAACCACGCATGATTCGAAATGGAAGGGAAAAAACAAATCAAAGGTAAATCGAAACAGGAGATAGAAAAATTAACTTACAATTACAAGTTACAGTTAGGGTTTGTGGAGAGCTAGAGACTCGAGATGAACATAGAGCTGGATGGAGACGAATGAGTAAGCTTTAACGGAGATGGAGGGCGTAACCGTCACGACGTGAACTGAAGGTGATAGATGGAATGGAGGAGGGCGTCGCAGAGAGAAGAAGAAAAATTTTATTAAGTGAGTACGCGTTTCAGAAGTAAAAAAACTGAGTGGGGCAACGATTGTAATTTTTATGTTAAGTTAAGGGTAATTTAGTAAATTTCAGCCTATTTTAATCAGGAGGCCATGGCCATCCCATGTCCTCGCAAATTAAATGTCTATCTGCTTCAATAAATAAAGTTAAGCCTTTTTTTAAGAGATAAACTCGTTGAGATCTTTTAAAAAATTAGTAAATATTTGATTGACAAATGATATTGACGAAATTACCGTGAATCATAATAAATTTAACAAAAGTTACACTTTATAACTTCTAAAAATCACTGCTTAATTTTTCAATTTCACTCATCCAAAAATGAACAAAGTCACTAAGTATGCCTCAAAACGAGAATTGTTTTCCTTCATTGATCATATTTACCATTGATCATAATCAGTTGTTTCTTATTTCTTAGCACATGCATGAAGCCATACAAGCTAAACTAACCTCACCAAGTCACATCAAATCACAGGCACGAATAAACTTCATTTAGAGAAAAGAAGTAAAAACCAAACACAATTCAAAACAGAGAAAGAAAAAAAAACTTTATTCATAAACTGAAGCTAGAAACATTTCATACTCCATAGAGACTTCAGAGAAACAAACTCTACCATATATATCTTTTTTTGTTGCTTAGCACAAAAATAAAAAGAGTTTCCTTATACGTAGCTAAAAACCTAACAAGAGAATAGGCCCTTCTAGGCTTCTACACTAACAAACTCATAATTTTTTTCTCATTACAAAATAAAAATAAAATAACACTCATGATCATGCATAATTTATTAGCGAAAATAAAGGAAGCTCTATTTGACTGCGTTACGTACTCATCTTCTTCTTCTTCAATCCAAAAACTAGCTTGATCTTATCCAAAGCTTTCTTCAAGATTCCATCTCCACCGTTGGATCTCTTGCTCTTCTTCTTCTTCTTCTTCTCTTGTACTTCAAACTCCAAATCTTCATGAAAACCCTCCAAAGAAGCACCACATTCTAACAACGGTTTATACATAAGGCAATAAGCATTCCGTAACGACACCTTCAAAGACTCCCTAACTTTAACGTTGTTCTTGTTTTTGTTCTTGCTGTTGTAACTGTAATACCCAACTCTCACGCGCCCATTTGCGTACTCCTTACACGCGGCGAGAAGAACACGACCTCTTTCACGAAAATGTTCCTTAACAAAATCCTCGAAATTCTTAGGTGGTTTCCGAATGAGGTTAATGGAAGTGTAGCACGTGAGAACGAAAGCCTCTTCGATGTAAGCACGTGACTTCTTTTCATGGAGAGAACGTTTCAACACACGATAAACAGGTTCGTTAAAAAGTGGCTTCTCATTAAGAACAAGTGCTTGAATAGAAACTAAAACTTGGAGAAGAGTTGAATTTGATGGGTCCCATTTCTCGCACTTTCTACCATTCCAAGTGTTCAGAAGGCTTAAACAAACGGCGCCGTTAGGGTAGAGATTCGGGTTTAAACGGTACCCGAATGAGTGGTATTTAATCTTTGGCGGGTTATTTGGGTAATCGGAGGGAAATTGGATGTCGAAGAAGAAGAGACCGTCGTGGTAAGGTGTACCGGCGGCGCCGATGATGACGGCTCGGAGTAAATCGATGCGGCGTTCGTAGGCTTTAACGTATATGGAATCAGGAAGATTCTTTTCGAGGATTTTCCACTCTTTCATGATTCTTTTGTAAACAGCGCTTTTTGTGTCGCTGAAGCAGTTTCCGGTGATGTTGTTGTTGCGGAATCGGTGATCGGAATCATCTGAAACCAAATCGAATGTGTTCTTCCCTTCCATCTTTTTCTTTTCTTCCATTCTTAATCTCTATTGTTATAATTATAAACGTGTTAATGTGAGAGGTACTAGTACTATAAGAAAGAGGTTGCTTCACACTATCGTATATTCAGTTCAGTTCTTGTTGTGGTGTTATTATTCGGCAATCACACTACATGTACGAAACGAAAGATATGGCGAATATCATGGTTTGACTCACCAATCAGATTTATTCTCGTGTCAATATATTCAGATTCATTTTTTTAATTGTTATATTCATACATAAACTTAAATTCATTATTTTAACAATTTTAATATTATCAAAAGAAAAAAGCTATTTTATTTATTTAATCTCAATATGAAATTAAAAGTAGCTCTCTTGGAGTTTTAAGAAGTCAAGTTTACTTATTTTTAATTTTGTTCTCAATATTATCGAAAGTTTTTTTGTTTTGTTTTCAAGAGGTTAAAATGGAATGTATTATCAAATCAAAATGTCATTCCTAGCATAAGTGTGTCCAGGAAAAACATAAAAAGTCTAAACAATATTTACAAAACAGGAAAAGAAAAAACAACAAAAACAAAAGGGAAAGAAATAACAACTATTCGTAGCTCAACATTGCGAGGGGACTAAGTCACCAACCATGGTAATTGAAAGAGAACTAAACAAATTTCTCCTTCAACTGCGAGAAGGAAAACAACTTTATTTTGTCCACTATACGCATAATCGAACATTCTTTACTGTTGAAAATTCAGTTATTTCTTTCTTTCCATATTTTCCACACGGTAGGAAACCAAATGACATTTATCTATATTATCAAAAGTTATCTACATTTAGGAAGTCAAATTTATCCATAATTGACACTAATTTAAATAGATTACTAACGTTTTTTTTTTTAATATCATATTCCTTTGATCCAACAAAATTATTTAGAGTAGGCAAATAATATATTAATGGGATAGCTACATATGAAACTATACCAATTATTCAAGTTTTTTCTTCTTTTGGGTAGTCAATGTTAACCCATTACTATGAAGTCGTTCGCCCCCACATTCATAATCAGGGTTGGCTTATAGTCCGTTATGGTTAGACTATAACACAAGGTCTCAATATTTTATGGATCCATTTTTTTAATATAAGGCTCGAAAATAATAATCGTACACAATTAAAGTTAGTAAATATACATATACAATGGTCTACTCATATGACAAACTACATATGAGTATATGGTCAAGGGTTCAGTCCTCAACAACTCATTTTGTTCAACAAAAAAAAAAGTGACTTAACGCCACTTTTTTTGTAGTGTATCGGTAAAAATATGTAAAATACTACATGTTTGACATAGATGGTAGGCTACATGCTAATGATTTTTATTGGTGATGCACCGGATAAATTATCCATAATTCTTTAAATGCTACCTAGGCTACACTTAAATATAAACCTATATAGAAGCGATTAATCAACCATTATTTTTAGGATTATTTGTAAGTAAGATTAAAAAAAAAGGAAATGGAAATTATTTTATTAATTAAAGTGACACTAATGACCAATAATAAAACCTTTATTTTTAGGATTATTTATAGGTAAGATTTTAAAAAAAAATTGGGAAAGGAAGAAATTTTTATTAATTAAAGTTGCATTTTTAATCATTTTACAACATTATCGAGTGGATTTGAACTTCATGCCTTGAGGTTACAAGGTTAAACTCTTACGATTGAACTACCACCTCAAGTGTAATTATGTGTGAATGTTGGCCCCTCTATCAATTATAATTTCTCTTTGTATCTTATAAAATGCAAGTATCAAATTGGTTCTTAGATATTTCAAGTTTGAAACACTTTTCCCAATTTATTTTTTCCGAAATTTACATGGTGGTCTCTGCTTTATTCAAACTTTGTTTATTAACCCCTATATTTTCCAAATTTTGCATATTGATCTCTACATACTTTAAATTTGCATATTAGTCCTTCAACCCATTTCTTTTTTTATATTTATATTTTTAAATATTACCATTTTGATCCATTTCTCTTTTATACGGGAGACCCGCATCTCTTTTGATATTTATATTTCTACCCATTTTTAAAATAAAAAACATAATAACCCAACTATGAAGGATATAACTGGATTAAAATAAAAAATAAAATAAAACAACTACGAAGGATATAATTGAAATATTGAAAAAAAAAATAGTCTAAAATTTTCTATCCTTATATATATATATATATATATATATATATATATATATATATATATATATATTTTATATATTTACTCTATTCAACAAAATTAATTTGAATCAATTATTATTTTAAATAAAAAAAAATAATGACCTCATCCAGACACATCTAATCTATAGTATACAAACCCTCTAGCCTAACCTAGGTCTTAGAGTATGTTTTACTTCAAAAAATTAAGATTAGGAGAAAATTATAATTTACTAAAACACCCTTATTAATTGTAGTTAGTGGAGTAGTTAAGTTGGATGAAATTCAATAAATAAGGGTATAATAATGGAAAAATAATAATAAATATTTCATTGGTATTATAAAGTGACAATTATTTTAAGAAAAAGAAAAATGGATAAAAAAACAATTATTGTGAGGTGAAGGGAGCCATCATTGTTTCTATTATTACTGGCTTTGCCTAATGCCTATAATCATAGCTAAAACTTTCCGGTATAAAAAATGATAGCTAAAACTTTGTTACTTATGGAAATTTGATTTGATTGGAGGATAACAAAATATGAATTTACTATTATTCTGAATTCCTTAAAAAAAAAAATTAGATCATCCAAACACTCGTATTGTATACAATCCCTCCAACCTAACCTAGTTCTTAGAGTATGTTTTGCTTAAAAAAAATTCAGAGAAAAGTCCAGTAATGTCATTATTTTCTATTCAATTATTACTGGCCCTGCCTTTCATGATAGCTTAAATAACTTCGTCACTTATGGAAATTTGATGTGAATGGAAGGGTAACAAAATAATCTCCTCAAAGATGCATATTTATAGCCATAGCCCAATATAATATTGCATGCCCTGCTTACGAGCTAATTACATGTGCTTAGTTATGCTATTCAGAGGAGATTTATGTGCTTATGCTTACCCAACAATAATGAATTATCATTCTTCCAACTAAAGCTTGAAATGTAATAACAATGAATTAAACTGCCTCAAAAATTGATCAAGGGACCATACAAAGATAGTTATGGTTGTTAAGATCTCATGTTGACTTTCTTTAAGGTTGAATTATCTTTCAACCTTCACAGTTATTCAACTTTTTCGTGCAAATTTGAAAAACTCCCCTCGAGATTACTTTACATGCATAATAATGTCCATTATTTAGAATTTGGTCGAGTCAATCCAATTCTTCACCAATGCCAAGGCGGATCCAGACTTTTCATACATGTGGGGCTAAATTTTCAAAGAAAAAATAATGCAAACTATATTAAAAATAAGAAATAACATTGTTTGATACAATACATTACAGTGAAAATCTCGTCTCCTATCCATTTGTTGAAAATGAGTTAAAACGACACCATTGCTAATTGTTAAAATAACAACTCTTTCTATATAAATTACAAGACGATCATTTAGTCACGGACCACCCATTTCGTTACCTATGTTACTCTTCACAACTTTCATAGTTGAAAAAACACGTTCAACACTTGTAGTTGCTACCGACAAGAGCAAAGTCAAATGCAAAAGTTTATAAACCATAGCAAATGTGTTGCATTTATTTGTTTCCACAAGTTTTGCACACAGATCTGAAAACTCTTTCAATTTACCAAATTTTTGGTCAGATCGAACATTTGTAATATAATTCCTAAGTTGATGGCGCAATGCCACTTCCGACACATCTATAAAATCATTTGGATAAAACTCAATCATCCTCAATAATTTGTTCACATCAAAAACTACAAATGACTTTGCGAAACTCAAACATAAAACACATCGTAAAAAAGATAGTTTAAACATTTTCTAACTTGTTCTTTTGTGTTATATCTATTATTAAAAAAA
>Ga0228711_1009518_pt1 | contig 13158 bp, 5 predicted proteins | sample MedpolnodulmetaG_2_FD_177996 | JGI IMG/M metagenome (GOLD analysis project Ga0228711, IMG submission 177996) | Root nodule microbial communities from Medicago polymorpha collected in Santa Monica, California, United States - brown nodules | ecosystem: Host-associated > Plants > Roots > Nodule...
TTGTACACGATGAACATGTTCATTCTCCTGCTCTTCAAACTCTTAATGAGTTTGCTGATAAACACAGAGACTCACTTACAACTAGATTTATTTAATCCTGCACATACAAACACTGCTTTTGAAAATATTGAAAATGTGTCTGAACGAAATGGTGGAAAACAAGGGGGGATAACAGGTTACATGCTAAACCAGAAAGTGTATATGATAAAGCAATATTTGAGAAGATGGCAAATCCATTCTACTTTGATCGGAAAAAAAAATTAAAAGGTGAAAATATTAATTTAGATTAAAAATTAATAAAGTTGTAATTCAAAATCACCAAAACAATATATATAACTTCCAGCAAAAGATGCATTCTGGATGTGTTTGCATTTTCGATACTTTAAACATCGTTCATAAGTTCTAACTTAACTTTAAAAATGACGAAATTACTAAGCCGGATGTCGTGGTCGATGTATGAATCTCAGAATCCTCCACTCGCCTGTTTAAGTTTTAATTGGCTAATGGCATTTCGTCTATTTAAAAGAACATTATAATAACATTGTTTCACAAGTTTAAGAATTAAGATGAGGTTTTTTCTTCTTTTTTTTTAAAAAGAAGAAATGACAATAATCATTCAAAACTCACACACAAGTGAATTACATGACTGACCCTGGGCATAGGCTCGGGGTGCGACGACCTAAAGCTTAGGTTTTTAGGGGGCGCAAAAACTATTTGTATAGGGGAGTGTATGTAGAAATACTGGTTTTAAATGGGGTTTATATACCAAATCTCATTAGGAGGCCTAAATATAAACAAAGTTTTCAGTCCTAATGATATTTTCGTTATATAACCCCCCGCCCTAGCAAGTGTTTTCAACCCCAAATTGCACTATCAAGTGAGCCGTACAAAAACTTGGAAAATTTGAATCATGAAAATGAAAATGAGGAAATTGGTGATAATTCAATTGTTTCTAAACATGTTTGAAATGCATCTAATATTAAAAATTTTGGTGATGATTACAAAAAAGAAAAGAGCTTATGTTTTCTTGCTTTTTGTTTTGAGGGTTTTGGTTTGGACCCTCTCTTGTACATATTTTTCTTTTCCATTTTTTAAATATGTATTATGAGTAGGTGGTGGTAGAGATAGAGATTTCTTAGGGATGCTAACTGAGATTGGATATGTCAAAGTCTCTTTGTGATACTTAAACTCACTCTTCGTTTATAAAAAAATTAAAAATTGAAAAAATAAGTTCGTCATTTTGAAATTTATGATCAAAGAATATGACCAAATCTTGATAACAAATCAAAGGATATTTTAGTTTAAAAATAGCTTACTAGAGAAATGAATCTTAATTTACCTAATGACAAATATCTTAAGCATTTCTCAGATGAAAATCATTCCAGAAAGTTAAGCAATTGTGAGATTAGTGATAAATATATGGTTAGTTTATTGTAAATATATATTGTTTTTGTTGTAAATTGTTAAAAACTTCTACTTCTAATAACTTGAGTTTGCTAGCAAATGAGGGCTTAAGTGATTGGAAGCATATCATACAAAGACTCGCACGCCATAGTGTGAAACATATGACTAATATGAATACTTGGAAAGAATAAGATTGAATAAAAATCAAACAATTGATAAACACTTTGAAGAAGAAATTTTGTAAGAGAAAGAGTGTTGAAGACAAATTTTACACATAATGTTTTCAATTGTGAAATGTCTTGCTAAGAGTAATCTTGTTTACCTATCATTTTACTTAGCTTAGTTGGATTTGGTTCGACCCTCAATTTTATATTTTTATTTTTGTATAACAAGTCAAAACGAATTATATTAACAATACAAAGTGTTCCTCATAGCACAAGATGCACTAAAGCAAAACACCAAAGTATTACAAAAGAACACAAACAACCCAAAAAAGAGAAAAAGAAAAGAGCGTTGTTAGCCAATGCACACACAAGAGAAATGGTTGAGTCACCAACCATGATAACCGAAAGCTAAATTAACATATTTTTCCTTCGTCCACCAATAGAAAAATAATAGCTACAAATAGGAAAGTAACTTGACTTTAGCTAAAAGATGATAAATAGAAACACCCTTTAGGCTAAATATTCTATTATTCTTCTCTTTTCAAATTACAAAACGCAAGAAAACTAAATAACATACATAGAAGATCGCCGAACTTTTGAACCGCCTATTAAAAACCCAAACTGCAAAAATGATTTAAAATACTTGAAACATGAATTGAAAAGAAACCAATCTAAAACCAAACTTTTATATATTCTTTTCTCTTTTACTAATAATATACAGGAGGTGCATATGACTCATGTTGTTTTGGGGTGACATCATAACATTAGTTTTGAGATATCATATTAGAATTCGAGTTTTTTTTAATTAAATAAAAAAGATCATATTATAATAACTTGTGATGCCAACATAACTGAAATTTCAACTGCCATAAAACAATTTTTTACGTACATTCAATAATTAATGTGTTTAGTCACATTTATAAGTCAAATACATTAATTTTTAAATGTATCTAAAAAGTTGTTGTTTGCTTATAAATGTGATCGGAGAGAGTATTATGTATGAGTCTTTTTTTCAAGCTCAGGTTAAGGTCCATAAAATGTTGATCCTTCCGGTTCTATTTTCAAAAACCAATTAACTTTTTAAATTCATTGAATAATTGATATATGTTGTCTATATTTTATACCAAATATATAAATTATTGAATGAATCTAAATATTCAATTGTTTCTTATAAATACCACTAGATGTCGTTAAAGGAGACAATATTTGAGTTACAATCATGATATTTTATCTAACAATTTTGGAATTTTTTATCGTATATTTGTTTATTATTATCCTAAAATATATAAAAATAAAATTTAAGAATAACGAAAAGCTGTAACCGTTAATTTTGCCTCGAAAACAGAAAACAGAAATGTTATCCAACGCAATGGGTATTTGATTCTATGAAAGCCACGTGTCATTTCATCAAGTAGATAGCCCCATCCCTTTCTGGTTCTTCTCCCATCACCCAAAACATCGAACCCACCACCATTCCCCCTTCTCCTCACATAGTATATTGGTCCCTCTTACACTTTATCCTATACAATTGTTTTACTAAAATAATTAAAAATTAAAAATTAAAAGAAATCTCTTGTGTATGTTTAGAATTTGGATAGATAGTTTTAGATGATTAATTTTTCAGAAAAAATTGAAAAGATAATGCATATGTGATATTTCATTAAAATATAAATATGTTAATGTCATTTGTAAGATATAAATCAATTATATCGAAATTGTTTGACTCAATTTGAGGAACAAAAGACTGTGATGCCAAGTTGTTCCTAGAGTAAAAGAATTGCATTGTCGAGAAATATTTGTTTGATCACAAGTTTTTTAATGAATCTGGAGTTTAATTCATCCTTACAAAATCGACTTTAGAGATGAGGATTGTTCCACTTATAAACACGTTGTCAAGTCATCTTTTATCCGATGTGAGACTTAACACACCCTTTCACACTCAGGACCGAACATCTGAAGCGTGCACATAAATGGTGGATGATCCGATATAAGAAACCTGATAACAGGTGGATCAACGAATCTTGGAGGATGCTCTAATACAATTTTAGAAATTATGGTTGAATTTAACACAACCATACAAAATCAACTTATAAAGTAAAAATTACACTCACTAATAAACACATTGTCAGGTCATCTCTTATTTGACCCACACACATGATTGAAAAGAATAAAAGAAAAATGAATTGAATAACTAAATAAATATATTTTGAAGTGTGTGCCTAAATCTTTTTATTTATCCTTATGACCAAACAAATCATGCTCTACATTATCAATCAAAATCATTAAAAATATTTAGAGTTTTCCTAAAAAAAAAAGTTAAATTTAATTATAATTATATTTAAAAGGCTTAATAGCAGTTTTAACCTCTTAACTTTTTCAAAGTTGCGATTTTGGCCCCTAAGAAAAAAAACTACAAAACCGCCCCCTAAGTTTTGCATCTGTGGCAGTTTTTGCCCCCAAGATCAATTTTGACTCGGTATACGCTGACATGGCACCCCAAGTGAGGTGCCAAGTGTTATTTATTTTTTTTGCCAAAAATTGACATTGGGGGTCAAAACTGGCACAAATGCAAAACTTATGAGGCGGTTTTGTAGTTTTTTTTCTTAGGAGTCAAAATCGCAACTTCGTGAAAGTTAGGGGGCGAAACCAGCTATTAAGCCTATTTAAAAACACATATACAATTATGGTATGTTGATCATATAAAAAGTTTTACACAAACTCTAAATTAATCTTAAGAGTTCTTTTTGGTCCATAAACAAATTAGCAAACATTGTTGAAACTCACATACAACTACAAGATTCTTGATTCAAACCCAAATAAAACGTGCAACATAACACTATTAAATTTGACAATACACAAGTTAAGTTATCCCCTACAACCGCTGATTCTTTCTGAAAATAAATAGACGAAATGACAATAACCATTAAAAATCGATCAATCCTATAACTAGGGGTTCAAACTACGATGTGTACGACCTAACAATTTCGACAATTTTGTCAATCTGAGCTAATAGACATGGCACGGCGTACAATTTTTTACATTGACAATATACAACTTTTTAATACAAGAAAATTAATAGTACTAGCAATACGCACGAACACATATATATCTAAAGAATTTGGTACGTACGTAGTTGATTGGTTTCAGTTACGATTCACTCATTCATTCAGATTCATCGAAAATGGACCACAGCGCAGATGCACATCGTACAGACTTGATGACCATAACACGTTTTGTGTTGAATGAACAGTCTAAGCATCCTGAATCACGTGGAGATTTCACCATCTTGCTTAATAACATTGTTCTTGGTTGCAAATTTGTTTGTTCTGCTGTTAACAAGGTAAGGTACCTTCACTTTTTTTTTGGTTTTGTTTTCATTTTTCATAGGTTTTCTGCACTTACGTAATATGAGATTTTGAGTTACCATGCTCAAGGTCACCAATGATCACAATTGTAAGTTTCATAACTAATCTAAAAGTGTTTTAACATGATGCACGAACACTTCTCGGATTAGGTCGTGTCTGACACCAACACATGTAATTACACTGAATCATGTGATTTTCTCAAATTATCAAATTATCAACAGTGTTGGAGTATCAGTGTCTATGTCGTGTCCGGTGTCTTTGTTTGTATCCGTGCTTCATTAAATATGGGAATATTGTTATCAAGATTCATTTTGTGGTTGTAGTGTTGTAATCTTTGATATTGTATGATTAAATAAGTTTGATATGGAGCATGGACACTCATTGTATTTGGCGCGCGCCCCAATATATGGTTACACTAAAATGTTATTTTCTTAATTTTTACGTGTTAGTGTTTACGTCGTGTCTGGTGTCTCTGTATGTGTCTGTGATTGATATACAATTATGGTTGAAGAGACATAAAAAATGGTTTTACATTGTTGTTGTGGTTGCGGTTAAGCTGCCAATCTACTGTTGCAACGTTGTTGTGGAGACTTTAAGTTTGTGTTTGGAATCGCGGTGATCGAGCCATTTCCGCATTCAGTACCAAACATATTGGCTAAGGCCTTGTTTGGATAAACAACTTAATTTTATTTGGTATTAACACCCTGGTTTCTTTGACAAGCGGGCCTAGTGATTCGGATTTTGGTTGGGAGATAAGTAAAATCTGGCCAAAAATTGTTCCACTAAAAAATCGAACTCAAGTTCTCCCAATCACTTGGATAAACCACTTAACATAAGAGCTTATCATGACAAGCGCTTATGTATAAGCTATTTTAGTAACAAAAAGATAAAATAAAAATTGTTTTCATATAAGCTATTTTGGAGAACTTATGAAAGTAAGTCGAACACAGCTAATGAAAAGTCAGAAGCTGTTTTCATATGTTCCCCTGAAAAGTCTCACAAAATTTATGCTAGTAGTTGAAGATTAGTTGTAGTTGCAGAGACATCAAAAAGTGTTTTATGTTTTGAATAGTGTAGTTGTGGCAGTAATAGTATAATATAATTTGCAACCAAGATTTTAATTGTGGTCACATTGAAGTCTTGATTGAGACATTACTGTTGCAATAATGGAACTGTGAATCTGTGATTGCACCTGCAATTTCTAGTTATGTTGATGATGATAATGAGATGTTAATGATATATTAAGTTATGAGATTTTGTTATATGTGTAGGCTGGTCTTGCTAAGCTCATTGGACTTGCAGGAGAGACCAATGTTCAGGTTAGTGTTTCCCAAACAAACTATAAGTGTATGTCTCTTTCTTTCTTTCCTTTATTGCTTTTAGAAGTCAAAATAACTCAATTTTTGGTTGGATGTGGGTTCACTGAAAGTGATTTTTAAAGAACTTGATTTTATAACATCGATTTGATTAAATTCAGTTTTCAGTGAAATAATATATGTAAGAATATTTTTACTTTAAAATCAAATTTGATTTAGCACTTGGTGTAAAATTTTCAATTTTGAGAAAATACTACTTTTTCATGATGGTTAGTGAAATGGAGGTTTGGATATAAAATCACTTTTGATTGATGATGGTAATCAAAAGTCAGTATCTTACTAAATTAATTGTTAAGAGATGAAATAGTAATGTTCTGTAGCGGAATTTGAGCAGAACACTAGATTTTGCGATCTGCGATTAGAAACACTAAGATGAAATCAATTTGGACACTCGATATTGAAATCAAACACACATTAACTATTTGGTGTCATTTTTAATTTATCTTTCTTTATTGTTTGGAATGAAGGGTGAAGAGCAGAAGAAGCTGGATGTTCTTTCCAATGAGGTGTTTTGCAAGGCTTTGATAAGCAGTGGCAGAACAGTAAGTGATTAATCATTTGGTATTTAACAACTGAGTTTAATGGCTGCTGATGATGATATGATGTTTTAACAGTGCATCTTGGTGTCTGAAGAAGATGAGGATGCAATATTCGTGGAGCCTAAGCAGCGCGGAAAGTTGTTCACTCTCTCTGTTCTTTAGTAGTGTCAATTTTTCCCATATATTCTCTAAGAAGGTTTTAAGTTGCAGTAGCGATTTTGTCACGGTTGCATTGTGGCCATCAGATTCTGTTGTAATCAAGGTTTCGATTGAATTGCAATATGCACTGTGATCAAAATTGTGACTGCATCAGTTGTATTTACTTTGTACTTTACATCGTCAAGCATTGTGTCGCATGACATGATGTTGACAGTTTAAAACCTTCGAGGGAGATTTCACTTTGATTTTCTAGTCTGATTGGTAAATATGAATTTTTATTTCGTATAATTCAGGTACTGTGTTGTTTTTGATCCATTGGATGGCTCCTCAAACATTGATTGTGGTGTTTCCATTGGAACTGTATGATCCTAATCCCTACTAAAATTTCTCTTGCAATTTTGCATCTATGTAGCACCGACACTTCATACCGAAGGCATGTATGTCTGGTGGTCAACATGTGACAGTGTCCGATACTGGCATGACACCTAGATCTGTGGTTACATTAAATTACTTTCATTTACTCAAATTATTACATGTATCAATGTATCAGTTTCATGTCTAGTGTTTGTTTCGGTGCTTCATAGATTTTGTTCTACTATGACTATTGTTACTGTTCCTGTTGTTATGTGTAGAAGGATTGATATTCCATACTAACCGGATACTTCCGGTGTCAATTGAACATTATGCAGATTTTTGGGATTTATATGATGAAAGATAACCATGAACCAATCATAGAAGATGTCCTGCAACCAGGGAAGAACATGTTGGCAGCTGGTTATTGCATGTACGGAAGCTCTTGCACGGTATAATAATATTAATAAACTCGTATCCTTATTCATTGATCGCGATTTTTTATGTCTTCATTCTAAAATTACAATGCTTAGTTACTCAATCACAATTCGAGATCTATTGATTTGCAGTTTGTGATAACCACTGGAAGTGGTGTTAATGGTTTCACCCTTGACCCTTCTCTTGGCGAGTTTATCCTAACTCACCCTGACATTAAGGTAATATTCTGCTAACTTATGGATCATTATTATAATTGTTATTTTCTCTTGATATGATTAGGTTATACGAACATGCTCATTTTGAGGTGGGGTCTAAAGTTGACTGCCTTAATAGGTTGTCCATGGTAGACCAGTATTTAAAAATCACTCGGAACTCTAACAACCATCGAATACGCCAATTGGCAGTAGAAGCTGACAGTCCTCATCTTTTATTGCTAAGATGGCGACTTGATTGGTGTCAGTTCGACAAATTCAAGGAAAAACAAATATGAGTTGAGTTTGCACAACGCCTTTCCGCTTTTCCTTGTTTTTTATTGAACTGACGCCAGTTAAGTCACCGTCTGAGCAACGAGGGCAAGAAACTTTCTGAGCTTCTACTTTTAGAAGGCAGTCTGTCGATTTTGGAGTTTGGAACGATTTTCAAGTACCGGTCTATGGTGGATCACATATCGAATTGGTCCAATGTAGAATTTGCCTTATTTTTATCCTAGTTTGGTTGAAACCAGTATTTGCTTAGAGCTTGACCTCTGCCCTCTATTGATATTTACCTATTTTTAATGCAAACTTAGTGTAATATTCAAATAGAGTATAAAATCCTGAATATCAACACCATTTGTGTTAATTGTTAGTGTCTTGTTCTCTTTGCAGATCCCAAAGAAAGGCAAGATTTATTCAGTGAACGAAGGGAACGCCAAGAACTGGGATGGTCCTACTGCTGCGTACGTCTGAATTCAGTAATGTTATAATGTTTTCAAGCACTAAGATTGAAAATTTAACAATGCTGTAATTTGTTTTTCTTTACTACAGTTATGTGGAGAAATGCAAGTTTCCAACAGATGGTTCACCAGCAAAGTCTCTAAGATATATTGGAAGGTATTATTACAGATTCTCAACCCTAGAAAGAGTCTAACATGCTTACTGCCCTTGTATTAGGCCCTGTTTGGATAAAAAACTTGATTTGCATTTTATAGCATAAGTATCACGATAAGTGCGTATGTATAAGCTATTTCTATAACCAAAGATAAAATAGTTAGATTGTTTTCCTACAAGCTATAAGTTGTTTTCATTAGCTAACCAGAGAGATTATGAACTCAGAAAACTGCACCAAGCTGTAGACTGTGTAAAGTACTAGATTCTATAATAGTATTAATGGTTATTTTAATCAACATTCATTAACATAGAATTCCTAGTTTCACCAAAATCATCAATCATCTTTCATATGAGTTTTCATGCTTTGGTGTGGAACCATTTTTCAGCTTCTTGAGTCTACATGTGATCTGATCATAACACTTGGAACTTTGTGTGAACAGACACATTAGTGAAGAGTGTATATATTCCTCATTAGATTTCAAGCATAAGAAGTGTATTGCCCACAAAAGTTGAACCATTGGACTAAAGTCTCTACTCTATACACTTGGTTTTATTTTTACAACCTTCTTATTGGTGCAAAGTATCCACCGACTTTACCGATGACTAATCTCTGCCGTGGAATCTGACTGAAAACTTTTAGTGGGGTCTCCGATCCCAAGTCCCAACCACATTTTTTATCCACAAGACTCGAACCCGAGACCTTACTTAAGAGATTTGAGTTCAGTTTCACTCGGACCAGTGTGATGTATACTTGTTTTAGTTTGTCCTTTGTATTACTTTATAGTTTTTAAACAATAGTTTAAGCTGAATAGTTAGTTTTTTTAGCATTTTCTTCTAAAAAAAAAGTTTATTCAAGTCTTAACATCTTTTTTCATCTTATGATATTTTTGTACATTAAACAGTATGGTAGCTGATGTTCATCGTACATTGCTATATGGAGGTACCTTTTTGTACCCTGCTGACAAAAAGAGTCCAAATGGAAAACTTCGGTATGTCAAATTCAACCTCAATGTTTAAGTTAATATAATTTTTATTTGGTCTAATTATTTTAATTTTAATGGCTTAATTTAATTAATATTTTGAATGCAGTGTATTGTATGAAGTGTTCCCAATGTCCTTCTTGATGGAACAGGCAGGAGGTCAGGCTTTCACGGGCAAGGAAAGGGTAATGCATCTTTACTGATTAATTTTTAGATTTTTTTTTTTAAATATATCCGTTAAATTGTGTTTGTTTAGTGTAGTAAAAATCATTTTTTAAAACAAATCGGAAATCAGAAACAGTTTTATGGAGAAGCTATTCAAAACAACTTCTCATTTTAAGCATGTTTTATATATATTTTTCTTTAGGTTCGCATTTTTCGTTAAATATGTAAAAAAATATGCAAACTTCTAAAAGCAATTGTTTCGTTTAAAAAATGTTTTTTTACAAATAGAAATTGTAATAAACGGACCCTTAACCAATAAAAAAATGTGTGTTGAAAATTTTTTCTTTTTATGAAAATAAACTTAGTGCATTTGATTCATAATAAGAGTAGAGATACATGATGAGATTTCAATAAAAGTATGGAAACAAGTATAACATGGAACTACCGTAGCCAAGCTGTGAGCAACTATACTAGATTGTCTGTGATCGAATTTTACATCAGATTTCACTAAATCAGAAGCTAACAGGTGCCTGCATATAATATTTTTTATTTAATAAATGTCTAATAATGATCGTCTTTTGGATTCCTTAGACCATCATCAATTTTACAAATTTTTAATATTAATATTGAATAAACACTTGATCTCTCGAACGCAGCACCTGACAAAAGTTACTTTATTGGTCCAATTGATAACTCTAAATCACTAAATTTCAACAAAGTGAGAAGAGAGAGGGTGTTCCCATAGCCACCTTTCTTTGCAAACACCATGTTTATTTGCTCCACGGAGGTGTCTATTTACCTTGATGTTAAATAGGTGAAACACTCACCATCGTAGATGTTCTTATAAGTTTAAAACTCATCCAATGTGCCCTGTTGTATGGTTTTACTACTTTATCTATATGGTTTTAAAGTATGATGAAGCATAATTTTTCCAATGAACTAATAAATCTTCTATACTATCAGGCACTTGATTTAGTTCCAACAAAATTGCATGAAAGATCTCCCATATTTCTTGGTAGCTATGATGATATCGAGGAAATCAAAGCTCTTTATGCTGCAGAGGCTAAATAAGAGGATCATGAAAAAAATTTCCTTTTATTTTTCACTACTTGCAAGCATTTATCCAATTGTTAGGCTAACAAGTGCCTATAAGAATTAAAACTTGTTTACCTTATCATGTATATTTTATAAGAAAACTTGTTAATGTGCTTGCCCATGGTTATAGTTCTTTAATTAATGGATAAACAACTCTAGATTAACTAACAATTTTACATGTTACTATACCAACCAGCAAAAGGGGTTAGAATCCCACAATGTGCTAAATCAGGATTCGAATTCTTGCTGAGAAAACGATGCTCATTTAGTGTACAACAGTGTCTCGAATAAAACTAACTATCTCCAGTGAAGTGAACCTAAAAGAAGAAAAAAACAAAGTCAATCATATGCAAATAAGGTCACTAGTTAATATAATCTATACATAAATGGAAAATTAAGGTGAGAACATTGTCCTTGATTGTTAGTTAGCAACTTTATTTCTTCACAAGTTAAAAAGAATGAAAAGATTTCTATCATGAATAACCAATCAATGTTATCTAACAATACTAAAATGAAATATGAGTTGAATATTGGAACCTGAATAAAACATGTATACAAAGAATTACCAACCTACTAAATTTAATAAACCCCCTTTAAGCCTTTGACAAATGCATAATTTATTCTAATTAAGAACCATAAAACATTCTAAGATTTTAAAGCTCAAGATAATAAGCAAGCCAGCCCTGGTTTTTAGTGAGAGAAACTCCAACTTCACTCTACGTTTTCTTTATCTTTCGCTCGTCGAGGAGGGGTTGTTTTAGGTCATTTTTTTGACATAGAATCACTTCTCTGCATCTTTTTTCCCCTTATTTCAATCTAAATAAGTGATTTCGTCGTCTGAGTGCGGCGTTGTGTTGTTCGTCGTCTTGTGCGGCGTTGTTTGATTCCGCATCTTATTGCGTCTTCGTTTGGTTCATATTGAAAGATCGGCTTTAGTCAATCACAAATTCGATCAATGATTTAGACGTCAATGTGGCAGATCCAGAAGTATGGGTTTTCTGGTGATTTAGATTTTATCATATTGTTTGTACACATTTTGTCATTGTATGTTATTAACTTGGATGTTGTGAGTTTGTTCGCAGATTCACCCTTTACGTTTTTAGCGAGGTTGATTTTGATGTATTCTATCAATTTGAATGAATGAATATCGTTTTATTATTGTAAAAAAAAAAAAAAAAAAAAGTTCAATTCCTAAACAAGAACCTTCAGGCTAAACAAGGACTGCATCATCACCACACTCTCCACTGAAGTTACAGTGTGTAGCTGTAAAAAAAATAAGGTTAAAATTACACTATGATGCAAGAACGATGCTCTTGAATCATTTATCAATTGTTGGAAATTTTGTTGGAGCATTACTTGGTGCTTCTATGGGACTAATACTAATAGAATGACCAATTTTCTTCTTTTTTTGTTGGACTTGGTGCCTAGATAGGAATCTTAATAGAATGTATCCTTTGTTGATTATAGTAGCTACGGAAAGTTATGACGTATCTAGACTTGTAGTAGATAAAGGGATCTCATGTGATATCAAGCATGAAGACTTGTTCGGCAAGCTAGGAATGAAGGTTGGAGATTTGGGCATGTTGGAACAAAATGTGTTTAACATTACTCTTTGAGTTTTGATGATAACAAGGTATTAAAAGTGTCATTGGATATGCTAATATTTGTTCAAGTGTGCAAGACCATAGACAAAAATTTAGTGTTTTTAATTTCAAGCATAGGTTCTGAAGAACAAATAAGAGCAATGGAATCAACAAGAATAAAGCTTGACATCATCAAAAGCACCTCTTCAGAAGCAGTTCACCAGAAGCTGACGTCATCAGAGGTTCTAAAGATCATCAGAAGCTGAAAGACTGAAGAACTTCAAATGTTGTTCAAGTAAAGATTTAATTACGCCTGTCATCAGAGAAGACTAGAAACATGAAACAACAGCTATTTCAAATGGATTTGAAGGCATTGGATGCTTATTCTTTGGAGAGCGTTAAAAAAAGGACATTTGTACGAAGTGTACGACCACTATCTCCACTACTCTGT
>Ga0228711_1009519_pt1 | contig 13157 bp, 7 predicted proteins | sample MedpolnodulmetaG_2_FD_177996 | JGI IMG/M metagenome (GOLD analysis project Ga0228711, IMG submission 177996) | Root nodule microbial communities from Medicago polymorpha collected in Santa Monica, California, United States - brown nodules | ecosystem: Host-associated > Plants > Roots > Nodule...
AAAGAATGAAAGATTTGTTAAAAAGTTGTAATGAAATACAAATATCATTTCTAATCCTTTATACATCTGGAAAAGAAAACTAAAATTGATGGAATGCTTTGACAAGTAGATCACGGAATCAAGGAGCACGTCAACTCATGGAATGAATGAATCAAGAAATCAAGGGGTAGCACTCGGGGTGAAGATCCTCTCCATTTTCTAAATAAATGAAGATTGTTAATTACTATAGTTTTGAAGTAAATATATGATATAAATGCACATATTTCAAGAATTGAAAACATTTATATCACATATTTACTTCAAAACTATAGTAATTGACAATCTCCATTTACTTAGGAAATGGAGAGGATCTTCACCCAGCACTTGGGGTGACATTGGCTAACCACAATACTACAAGTGTCTTTCTTTTTTCTCTTTTATAATATTTTTTTATTTCTTTGTACACATGCGACATTGTGGTTGACCAATGTCATAAATATCACGAACCACAATGTCACCTAATTATTATCCGAAATCAAGCGGGACATTTTATTTGACTAAATAAAATATAATGGGACATTATTGTCATCCCACAAATTTAGAAATCCCACAAAATTGGTCGCAGTCCACACAAATACTATATAAATACAGTCTTCAACTGAACACAACCGCTTGCAATAGCCTATCAAATTGTGATCATATGAAGAAGACAAATTCTTGAATCTATCTATCTATACAAACGGTAAGGATAGGATATGGGTGATTTTAGATTGGATATAAAAAAAATGTATGTATGTATATTTTTATTTATTTGAATATTGTGTCCATTTTCAAAAGTCTTATTTTGTGTTCCTTTCTTTTTCTGGATGGACCCTCTTTGATGCGTTTCAATTTCAACATTGAATAGCCTCTTTGCTGAGATTCTTGCTTTGAGTACCTTTCACGCTTTGAATTCCTGTCTTTTTGTATGTCATCAATAAACCCTTCTCACTAACTTTCCTTTTTTTTTGGAGTTTTTCTTTTTCTTCTTCTTTGCATGTGTTGAATTTTGAGTGTTTGATGGTGATTGTGATTCTGGGTATTGAAAAAGATTCGATTTTTATGTTTTTTTTACTCCTCTTTTGTTTGTAAAGATTACAAGTTCAGTTTTTTATGCTGGAATCACGGTGATGTTATTGGTTTCTTTTAGTGTTTTTAATTTGTTCTGTAATGTGTTTGGTAGTGCCACCATTTTTGTGTCCTTTTTTAGGGAAATTATTTGCTTCTCAGCAGAGGTTTTTGAGTGCAAGGCTCTAAATTGTGATTGCACTTGCTATTTTGTTGTGATCTTTGATGTTGCATAGCAATTATTGATATTGCATGCCCCCAATTTTCAGTCATTATGCAATTGGAGAGGCCTTAAACCTAGCAATTTCTGTTACAGACCTCAATTTAGAAATATGTGATTTGATATGATTTTGTTTCTACCACTGCTGTGAATTGTGATATTTTTCTTATTATGTATGTTGACATTATATGGATCGAGTGAATTTAGGGTAAATTATGGCGCACATTAAAGCTATATGATTTGTCTTTGATCCTTTGTGATTCTATTTGTTTGACCAATATAGCATCAAGAATTTTAGTTCCAATGAATAACTGAATTGCAAACTACAAAGTTAATTGATACAATTTGGCTCTATTGTTGGTGTTAGTACCCTTCACACTTGCTACATTTTTTTCTTTCTTTCTTCGTGTGAGTCAGAGAGCCCTGTCGAATTTATTATATCTTGTTGGAATTTATTTTGTTTTGCCTGCCACAAAACCAGTGCACATTATTGATCTGTTTTAAACTTTTCTACGCATATTTGATGGGTGTACAATGATATACAAGATGATGGCAGTTATTTTAAGTCAACTACATTTGAAAAAGAAGACGAGTCTTTACTAGGAATGATGATATAAGCAAAGTCTTGGATATGTGAAACTCTTTGAACTGTCTAAATTGTATACATCATACAAAACTCACTTTAAATATCATTTGATTCATTTGATTAGGAAATATTCCTTATGTAACCAGTGTCATCTACCATCATTTCCTGTTATGTAAAACGTAGGAAAGTTTTTTGCTATACCTGAAAAGTAGGTTATTTTGGATTAGTTTCATCAAAGGAATGATTTTTAGACGTGCATACTAAAGGCAAAATCATGATGTGTTATTTCCCCTTCTCCGCTTCCAAATTTCTCTTTATTTATACTTCTATTCATGTTAATTGTGTGTCCTACTAGAAAAAATGCACAAAGGAAGGAGAAAAGATAACTCACTCTTCAAATGATACCTTGTAGGTTTGATTTTACTTTCATCTAGGGGGCAATGATGGGTACTGTCATCGAAGATGATGACACATTCACCAAAGCCCTTGGAAGAGGGCCTGTATTTTATTATGGCATGGGACACATGCTCAATGACATAACTTCTGCTTGTTGGTTCACCTATCTATTATTGTTCTTGACAGATATCGGTTTCTCACCAAGGTGCATTTTATGATCACTTTGTTTCTATCTAATTTTTTCCTCTTGTTGTCAACTAGTGTTGTTAACTTTTGTGCAATTGCTTGTTAACTAATGTAACTGAATATTGAAATTGAAGTTTTGAGAAAAAGTTTCCTGCTGTTTGTGGCTTCGGCATATAGTTTTACATTTATTTCTTCATTTTCCCCATTTCGCAGGAATGCAGCTATTGTGATGCTTTCAGGTCAAGTAGCTGATGCATTTGCCACAGTATTTGTTGGTGAACTGGTATTTAAGCAATTCATTTTTCTTTTCTTTTCTTTTCACACCAGGGATATACTTATATGTTTCTGTCACTAAGAGCATTAATATTTACCTAATCTTGTCATCTTTTATAACATTGGTAACAGATCTTTTAATTTGGAGATTAAGCTGAGTTTACCTGATGATTTATAACTACATGGTATCATCTTATAAAACCTTAATGCAATAATTAGGTAAGATGATACCATGTAGTTAGAAATCATCAGGTAAACTCAGCTTAAACTCCAAAATAAAAGATATTGTATAATCATACCTAATAGCTTTGGAAATTAAGCTGAGTTTGCCGAGTACCCGATGTAATCTTATAAAACAATAGCTATTGCATAAACTTAACTGTCCCATAAAATATTTGTCCTCACTTAAATTCCTAAATTTTATCGTTGAAATACCCTTATTTTAATTTTTGCGAGTTATCGAATTTAGTTTAAGTTAAAATATAACATGAAGTCAAAGTCATTCCTGTGATCTCATGGTAATCTAGTATTCGTTTCTTATGATTTTAAGAAACTTAAAATTTTGTTGCCTTGTCTACTTTTGGTGCTTCTTTTTTCCCTTGTCTTATTTTGTGTTTTCAGACCTTATTTGGATAGAAATGCTTAATCCCGTTATCTTGCTTGATAGATAGACAGATTTGGACATTTCAAGATATGGCATGGGGCTGGATCTATATTGGTGGCTATTTCATTTTCTTCTGTTTTTGGTGGTTGTCTACCATGCACAATTTTTACTTCAGATTCAATTACTTTTGAAACCGTGAGTTACAGCGTGTTTGCAGCAATTTTCAACGTGGGATGGGCTGCTACTCAGGTCTCGCACATGTAATTAACTTTATCGAAATCATCTTTTCTTTTGTAAGTTAAAATTTATACTTTCAGTTTGAAATGTCAAATTAAAAGTGGTTGGTCGGCAAAGTGGTTGTCAAGGGTTCCTGACAATTGCTTATGAAGAATACCAAGTTGGGAGGGGAGGATCCAACTTGTGTGCCCAACACGTTCTCTGACATAGATTGGGGCTAAACTGCGGTGGATACTTTGTACCTATGGTTATAAAAAAAGTGATTTGGCTGGTACTATTTTATGTTGAGGGTTCATTGACTTTAGAAACTTTTCTGTTTTCATTTTTAATTACAAAATTGCTCTTTTGTTGTCAGTTGTCACTCTGCTTCTTTTTTCAATGATTTGTAAATGAAAGAGTGAAAATAAGGGACCATTTTTCAATTAGAAATGAAATAGAAAATGAAAACAATAAAAAAAAGGTTTTCTCAAACCAAACAGAATATAATTGAAAACATTGTTTTCACTGATTCCCTTGCAAATAATTGGTAACAGGAAACAAAGTAAAAACAAGGGAAATGAAAACGGAAAATATTTTCTCAAACTAAATAGTCCCAAACCAACCTGATATGTAAGTGATTTTTGTCTCAAAATTTTGGGATTAGCTAAAAATATTGTTTTAATAACTGTCATTGAAATAAAAAGATGATACCCATCCTTAGGGTAGTCCGATTTGGTTGTTCATCTCTAACTGTTAGTGGTAAATATTGCTTCAGTAACGAAAAAGTCTTACAATGAAAAGCATAGTTTCTTTGCCCTTGAATTTAAAATCATGTTCATTAGTGTCTTATTTGAATTATTTCATGAAGGTCCATGGTGAGCTGCATCACGCTGAACTCAACAAGCAGAGTTGCATTAGCTAGCTGTCGCAATGCTTTTACCATGGTAAGCTTCTTTCTAGTTAAACTTCTTTACAGAAAAAGAAAAGATAGCATGTTCATATAATAAATTACTAATTTACTAATGCGTATAATTTTTATTTTTAAAGGTTGCAAATCTGAGTTTATATGCAATTGCTTTGATAGTATTCAGTGTCGTCAATGGAAAAACATATGCTAATGTTGAAAATCAGGTATGTATATAGTGGTAATTGTTTGGATCTGTCAAATGATGAGACGTAATCAAGCATACTCACTTTGCTCTTTCTTTCAAATGAGCAGTACCGCTGGATTGCATATGTTTCAATTTTTATAGGATGTTGCTTTGTCGGCATATTTCTTCTTGCAACTAAAGAGCCCAGGTGTGCTTGTAGGCTTACTGTTATATTTTCTAAGAATTAATGCTTTTTGTTATTTCAAATAGAGCTGTAATAATCATTGTCCATGAAGTCCATTATGGCTCTGTTTTGATTGGCTTATTTGAGTTTATCTACTGACATAATTACATGTGCAATTGTTTGGGAGAGTTTATGGAAATAGCTTATGACACGTCCATTAGTTGTTTTATGCTTAGGGGGGTGTTAGGTAGCTCAATTGGTTTGAGCTATAAGGGATAAGGAGTTAGAGGTCTTGGGTTCAGACCCGAACGAAGGAGAAAAAATTAATCTTTTTTCTTTTGTGGTGGCCGGGGTTTGAACCCCGGACCTTGCATATATTATGCATTGTCCATACCAACTGAGCTAAGCTCACGTGGACAGAAAAAATTAATCTAACAACTAACCACTAACATTTGCCATTATAAAAAAAGTATTTTTAGCGTATTTCCATAAGTTTTCCATGCCTATGCCAACAGCTTATAGTTTATATGATAACAGTTTGGTTTTTTTTTTTTGCTATATATATAACTTATACATAAGCACTTAATTAGGATGTTTATCCAAACATGGTCTGTACTCTGTACCTCCGTTAAGGCTATGATATAAGATGGGTTGCTTCAGCAAGTTTTAGTTATTGCCGTGGAAACTGAATTTTTTGTTTTATTATTAGTTTGCAGATGGACGTACACGGAAAGGCTCGTGGGAGGATTTCATGGGCTTACTGGTTCAAGAGAGTTTTATATTACCAGGTTGCTCTTATTTATGTCCTGACAAGATTAATTGTCAATGTTTCACAGGTTAGCATATTTTTTCATTTCTTTCTTATATGCGTTCAATATCTTGTAAGATGAGAAGCTTAATACGTTTCACAAGTTGGATATACTGTTTGAGGAAGACACCTTTAGGAACATTAATAAAAGGAAACTGAAACTTCATGAATGCATTGAATTTCTTACCAATTACCAAAGATAACAATTATATATTTTATGGTATATAGACACCTGATACCAAAATTGAATATTTTTCAGGCGTACCTTGCTTTCTATGTGATTAATGACCTACAAATGGCTGAATCAGCCAAAGCTTTGGTATGCAACAAATTTTGTCCATTTTAAATCCATTTTACTGTTTTATCATTATACATTCTGAAGTTTGACTATGATGGTGCTGATAAAACTATTTGATGATGACTGGATAGGTTCCTGCGATCATATACATCAGCAGTTTCATTGTATCGATTGCATTACAGGTTCACTTATATTGTGTGTGTGTGTGTATTATTTTTCTTCATTGCATTTTCATTTTGTCAATCTCGACTTTTAATTTTGTTTAATCTTTGTAGGAGATAGCATGGACCGGCAAACTTCTTAAGGCTTACTTCTCTGCTGGATCCATTCTTTGGATTTTTTGTGGTGCAGTTATCATGCTTTTAACTGACCACATGAGTTATGCCATGTACATAGTTTCAGTATTTATTGGGATAGCAAATGCCCTCATGATGGTATGATATGGTTTTTATTTGATTAATTGTCTGTAAGAAAAAAATCTTTTATTTTTCGGGTTGTTTTGAAGACAATTTCTCTATAAGAGGATGCTTCCAGTGCTCAAACTTGATGCTGAATTTGTCTTTTAAGCATTAAAGTACACAGTTTTTTTATTGTTATTGATTTTTATAACAGGTAACTGGAATAAGCATGCAAAATTTTCTCATTGGAGAGAATCTTAATGGATGTGCTTTTGTTGTTGGATCATTGAGCTTTCTGGACAAAATGTCATGCGGGATTGCTTTATATATTCTTCAGTCGTATCAAAGTAAGTTTCTTAAATTCTATTTATTTGATGCACACAATAGGCACTGGTAATTAAGTTCGAGGGAAAACCTGCTTCTATCTGCTTAGCAGGAATGAATATTTCTGGTTTAAGAATTTTCTCTGCCCTTACTTTTTTTATTCTCACCTAGAAGTTCACTCGTGTTTTAGGCATATTTTGTTGTTTATTTTGACCGTGGATGCTTTGTTTTGACTATTTCTGTTATATGGATCAAAACGATGTTCTAATGTCCTATTTTGAATTTGGATCTAGTTCCTCTAAGTGAGAAACTTACTTTGGATGTAAGGTAATATCAACCATTGATGAAGTGAAGCATTCAATGGTTGATATTACATTCATATGCATAACAATTCACAATGTGTTGAAATATCAACCTTCCCCGTATACATGATGAAAACATTTTCTATTTTCATTTTCAGAAATGTATTCATTTTAATTTTTGTTAATAAGAAGATGTGAGACTCTTGAAATGAACCATGTGATCGAGAGAAGATGAAATGCCAGTTAAGGAGGATCCATTTTGGAAATAATGAAAATAACTTTTTGACATTTTCATTGTTTCCAAAAAATGCACACAATTGTGCATGTGCACTTCAAAGTTTAGTATCTCTTTGTTAGCTAGTAAAACTAACACAAATTTTAGACAATAAAAATAGAAAGTTTTCGCTTAGTAAACGGTTAATAGTCGAGATTATTTTACTGTTTATTCACTTTAGAGGAGCCAGATCTCATTTCATGAATTTAGCTTTTTGTGCAATGGCTTACTAACTATAAGCTATGTTCAGAATGGCTTTCATGAATTAGTTTGTGACTACTCAAAGAAATTTGATATAATTTGATACTTTTTGTTGTCCGAACTCTCATCATAACAGAAGTTCACCAAAATGTTTGACACACTTTTGTTTCAACCCTTTTGCTTACAGTCAATTGGGTTTCAATCTTCAATTTTTGGTGGTGTGACACATGTATGGGGTTGAAGTCATGACAAGGTCTAGAGAAAAGACCTTATAATAATCACATGATAATTTGATTTTGGGGTTAGTTCTAAACCTAACTAAGATCCAATGAAAAGCTTATGGACAGTGCAATGTGTATAAATATCTCTGTAGCCGATAGCGGTCTTAGAGGTCGCTACAGAGGTTTTGCGTGGCGGCCATTAGGTGCTGCATGAAATCCCATGCATTACGTTTTTGAGTAGCAGCTTTTTCAGTGAAGCTCCATAGGCATCGTCACTCCTGCGTTTAGGCGTGTCCATGTACCAGACACCTCAAATAAGTGTCTCTAATTTTCTTTATTTGTTATTCCATTTTACACACCTCTTACACTTCTTGGACACTCCTCAGACACAACTACAGGTAGAATAAACAACACTACATTTAAAAAAAAAAAAAAAAAATAAAAAAAAAAAAAAAAAAATCAGAAACAAAAGAGAGTTTAAAAGTAACATAATATTTTGATTAGGCGTTTGAGAAGTTCCAACGTTTTCCTTTGTACACATGTTTTAACTTCTCCGGTTTTCACCTTTGTCAGTTTCCCTTTTCTATTATGATATAAAATTCTATGTATTGCTTTCCTAATCTTTGACGTAGCGGCCATACCACTACGGTTATAATGGCATTGTTAATGATCACATTTTTTAAATTATCTCATACAGTTCAAATTATGAATGCAGATATCTCTCCACAGCTCCAAGTAATTCATCAATTCCCCCCTTCAATTACAAGATTAGGCTTGGGTCTTGTTCCTGCAGTTTGTGCATTACTTGGAGTGATAGTAACTTGCACAATGGATTTCCACCATCCTTCCAACTCTTTGACAGCACCACTATTGGTATAGTTCTGTAGATGATGAAGATAGTTATTAGTCTTCTCCAACATATAGATTGTGTGGGTCACACTGGAAAATTTTCAGCTGTTTTGATCCATCCAAAATTCAATCCTTAAAAGTAATAGTATTCCACATTTTATTGCCAATATGTGTATAGTTTTATTCAATTGTTGTTGATTATTACTAATACGTAGGCAAATGTATATAAAGTAACCGTATATTTGATTTATTTGATTTAAATCAAGTATATAGATAGCATCACCAAGAAATAAAGATGTACTTAATATCAAAAAGGAAAAGAAAGATATAACGATACTGAATTATGCATCTATTTAATCCTTCATTAAAGTTCCGAGTCACTAATCAGATACAAAAAAAAAACGAATTTCTTCCTACATATTTACAAGTATTTGTTGGTGTTACATTTTACAAGTTGAAGTTTCTAGAAATTATCCTGTTGAGCAGAATCTCTGAAATCAGCCTAGATGGTAAACGGCTGCGGTGACTTTTTATATGTAGGGGTGCTGGTTCGAATCTGCAATTTTCCACTTCTCACACTCATTATTCTCTTTCAGGCCCTGTTTTCCATCTCACTCCCCCATCTCCACCGTGAGAAGATTTTCTTCCCAATGCGTCTTTTCTATGCTGGCATCTAAGGTGCGCGACACTTCGGCCGTGTACGCATGACCTGCTTCCATTGTTGGATTTCAATGTCGTCACTTGAATCATGATTGCTTATCATGCGCTATCGACACTGGATATTTCTTCTCTCTTGCTCTTTTCACTCTCGATCCTACCATCGTTGTACTCTCCCGGCCACGGTCCATCTCTGCCATGACAGTGCCAACCTTTGTCTCCACACCCCGATGAGAAAGAACTACGAAATTAGAAGTCTAACACGATGCATGGTCTAATAATAGCCAATAGGCTTGCCTCTTTTCTGTTTTGACATTGTGTACCATTTTGCTTAATTTGTTTAAAGATGCAGGTTTTGTTGAAACTTCATACCGGACTGAAGAAAAAAAAAAGAACAAAAACCACCTACAGTATTTATTTTTGTTGTGGGAAAACTAACGTCATTTTCGCATTTGCTGCGTGACTTATTCATGCATTATTAAACTTTCTCTAGCCTATGAGTAGATGGTAGCTCAAATGGCCATTTAGGTCCTTAGTGGTGGTTGAAACTATTAATCAAAATTTCTTACTTTATAATACTTTCAACTTCCTCTAATTATTTTTAAAATAATATATCTCTAACATTTGTGGCTTTTTATTCTCGTCAACATATCATCCCAATAACTAAACTATTAAGCTTACACATCTTGAAATGAAAGAAAAAAATTAATCCAATAGCTAAACAAATTGAAAGCTACATCTGTAATTTTTTTTCGTTTGTACAACTTATCTAAACTTATTTTGATGTAAATCTTCGATTCATATGTATCTAAACATGTTTTTTGAAGGAAAAACCACAACATAAATGCTATATTTGCATCGTATGAATTATATCCCTAAAAAAGGAAAACTAATTATATATGCTAGGAAGAGGAATACAATTGTTAATATGAAGGTATTGTATTAGAAGAGCTTTCACATTAAGAACACATTTTAGTGATACAAATACAAATACATAACATAATGTCACATGCATACACATAATGCATGAATAAGTATTATACACAAATGATATATAAGAAGATGGAAGAATGTTAAGGTATTTTTGATCACCAAAATATAATCATACCTTTGGTACACACATAAACATAGAAAGTTATAGATCAGCCAAATCATAAGCTGGAAAAAACAAACCAAAATTAAAGTTTCCCCCTAAGCTGATAACTTGAAAACAGGTTTTTTCCCAGAATCACCTAAATGAGGATCACGCTTAGACTTCATCATATGCCCCAAAACTTTAGCATAACGACGAACCAACTTCTTAAACTTCAAACCTTGAAGATTGTCCTTTTGTTGCACCCTAACAAGTTGAAGTTGTTTCTCTTCCTCGGTAAAATGTTCTCCGAGCGAGTTTCTTCCTTTGCTTTCACCTTCATCACTACTACACTTCTTTGTTGATTCTTTTTCTTCTCCTACAATCAATTGTTTCAAGCTTTTGTGATCAATATTATTTTCAATACCTTCTTTCACCTCAGGAATGGTAGTTTCAAGTGAAACATCCTTAGGTGTTTCAACCTTTGAGATTGGTTTCTCATTAGCTAATGATTGTTGTTTCCTTGTTCTTCTTGACATGGTTATGTCATAGTGGCGTTTCGCTGCTGAGGATTGAACCTCCATTTGCTATGTGTGTGTGTGTGTGAAATTTGCTTTGTTTTTGTGCAAACCTTTCAAAGAGAAGTCATGGCTGTACCTATTAGATAACATGAAAATGTTCACTTTCTTAAAGAGCAAACCAAAGGAAGTTAGTTTAGAGGCTTTTCAAAAAGGTGAAATGTCTGTTTTCTGATTGTCCATCTGTGATAATTGAAAGATTAACTCTTTCTAATGCCAATGAAGTTGAAGGAAATGAATTGGAGGGAGCTAGGTAGCACCAAACTCTAGGCAATTCACAATAATGGGCTTGTGGTATACTCATGCAGAAGTAGACTATGTATGGTCCATTTTGGGCTCAAGTTCAACCTCTATGCTTGATTAGCCTTTTTTACCTATACTTGATGGTTGATTTATTTGCCTTGTTTCTAGATTTTGATTTGATTCGTTGCTCTAAGAATTTTCTTTTGTCCATTGCAGTTAGTCTATTTACAACCGTTTGATGGAGATCAAACTGCTCAAAATGTAAAGTTGTCCAATCAATAATTTTAAATCTCAATCGTTTGATCATAATCAACCGTTGAGATCACTTAGCGTAGTTGTTAAAGGTCTCACATGGAATGAGATATAACATGAAAATAAGTTTAAAAGTTCTCTCACTTTGTAAAGTTAAATTAGACCCAACTCAGATTCTAATATGATATGATATCATATTCAAAATCTTTTGAACCACTCATATACTAAGCGACTCAAATCACGCTTCAAATGTCCAGTCCTAACTTTGAGAGGTATATTATGAGTCTCACATTTGATAAAATATCATCCGAATCCATTTTCCTTTATTAAAAAGATATAAATATAAATAATTATTTTTAGCATATTGGGTAAATAAAAAACGTTATTTCTAATCAAATGATGACATCTCTTTGTTGAAAAACTAGAGAGGAGTAAGATCTAAAACCATGCCTGAGTAGGTGGTTGTATTGCTTTCAAAAGATGTAGGAGCTAAGGACCATTCAATCTGCATCTATTTATCATTTTTTCACCCAACGTTTTTCTATTGCCCCAGTATATGGTAAGGCAGATAAGGAGTACAAAAACTAAAATTGGAATATGGTCTAACAATAATCCAAAATGTATTAAATGAACTTTTCTTAATGTATGTCTATGGTTATGATTTTGGTTTTGGGGGTTTGGTTTTTTGTGGTAGGTCAGTAAGAAGTCAACATTTTGGTAGCTTTGGGGGGTAAGTTTGTTTTCTTTTAGCTAGATAGAGAACACACCTCTGTTTGTGTATAAAGGAAATAGTTATGTTTCTTTCATTCCAAATGAGTCATCGAAAGAAAAGGTACTCTTATTTGGCTAAGGGAAAGGGTAATTCCTAACAAGTCATGAAAGAAAAGGTACTATAAGAAAGGTATGGTAATGTTCCGGCAAACGACACTTCAACGCTCAAATGAAATGTGATCAAAGATATGATCATCAAAGGAGTAAAGTGCATACAAGACCTTTAAACCATGTCAAATCACTAAAAACAAACAATTCCGTAGACATGCTATACATTTTACAAGATGTATCAAGTGATCATTTAAGGGTATCACAACGGACGCTTTGGCGAGGAGAAATGAGACTATGGATAAAGAAAAGCACAAGAACTGCCTTATTTGAGTTGATTCAATTTGGTTTTGGCTAATTATGTTTGTAGATAGAAACTCTTCTAGAATATGAATTTAGAACATCAACAAACATGTAGTGAAACTTTGCATAAGAGAAGATTGGAACTAGATATGGATATATCACCGGGTGTTGGCTTGAATTTTCAAGTGTTTGTTTTCGACAGGTAAAGCTATAGTCGAAGATTCAGTGTTTGTTTTTAAGTATTTGTTTTCTTCAAATGCAAATTAGGAGCAATTGTGTTCAACAAGATTTAGTGTTTGTAAACCATTTCAAGTCTTTTGAATTCGACTAGAAGGAATTCAAATTTTCTCTGAAGAGGCAAGATCAAATGTCCAAGACACGTCGAAAGCAAGTCAAGTCTCTCGAAGACATATAGTTTAAGAGTGTTGGTTTATTAAGTTATTTTACTCATGTATATATGGTGGTTTTTCATAGGAAAAATGGTCATAAATCACATGTAAAATTCTTCTAGAATATGAATTTAGAACATCAACAAACATGTAGTGAAACTTTGCATAAGAGAAGATTGGAACTAGATATGGATATATCTCCGGGTGTTGGCTTGAATTTTCAAGTGTTTGTTTTCGACAGGTAAAGCTATAGTCGAAGATTCAGTGTTTGTTTTTAAGTATTTGTTTTCTTCAAATGCAAATTAGGAGCAATTGTGTTCAACAAGA
>Ga0228711_1009521_pt1 | contig 13155 bp, 9 predicted proteins | sample MedpolnodulmetaG_2_FD_177996 | JGI IMG/M metagenome (GOLD analysis project Ga0228711, IMG submission 177996) | Root nodule microbial communities from Medicago polymorpha collected in Santa Monica, California, United States - brown nodules | ecosystem: Host-associated > Plants > Roots > Nodule...
TACTTCTTTCATTAAAAAAAAAAAAAGGAATACATCCTTACTGGTTGTTGCTGCAGAGCAAACCGTTGCTACAGGGCAAATCAAAGAAGAAGCGTCTCTCCAAAAGTGATCTGCTTAAAAGGGTAGAGAAACTTGCTGCTCCGGAAACAGATAGTGTATTTCGAGGATTCAAGAATGTAGCCACATCAGCTGATCGGTGAGTGTTGTTTCTCACATTGTATGCACAGTTACTCTATTATCTATCACCTAATGTTGTTGAGTTGAGTATAAAAATATTAAAGAAAGATGATTTACTGTTGACCCTTAATTAGAGGTGATTAATTTGATGATTGATTCTTATTAGGTTTTTATATTGAGCCTAACTCATCCTTACAAAACCGGCTTGTAAGGTGAGGGGTGCCACTCTTTATAAACTCTAATCAGGCCTTGTCAATATTCTAGGCAGGCCTTGAGTTTTTCCCAATACACTCCCTCACACCTAGCGCTATTGGACTTGGTGCATAAATATAAATGGTGGGTGGCCCAGAACGATTGGCTCGGATACAATATTCGGTTTTTATATTGGGTCTAGCTCTTTGTTACAAAACCGGCATGTATGGTGACGGCTGCCAGTCTTTAAACTCTAATCAGGCCTTATATCTATTCTATGTGGGACTTCAGTTTTTCCCAATAGTTTTAGCTAATATATTTCTGTTGATGATTGTTTAGTCTATATATACTATAACTTATAAGAGAGTTATTAATTTATTATGCCAAAATAATTCATTTTGCTTTTTTTTTTAAATGATTTAATTGAATATAACCTCTCGGCTAGACAATTACTATATTCTATATTTTGTTAGTTATATCATCCCCTTGCCAAAATCTGTATGGCACTCGTATCATGTATCATGCATGGTCTATGTGTTTCAGTGGGTTATAGGATGCACCACTAATATAAGCTATTTCATCTAATGACAAAAAAAAAGGTGGTTCCAATGTATAATTTGTAATTCAGTCCTTCTCTCTGTAGTAGTCCAGAAGGAAGCTGTACTCTACCTTGCTTCTAACTCCGACAAAAATAGTGGCTTGTTGAAATTTGAGGCCTAACTCATCCTTACAAAACCGGCTTACAGGGCGAAGAGCGCCTCCTCTTTATAAACTCTTATCAAGAGTCTTATCTATCCGATGTGGGACTTGGGTTTTTTCCAATATGGCTAAAACACATCCTTGTCTAGTCAATTCCCAACTTTTCTTCACTCCAAACAGATCCCCAAAAATTTCTGAATGGACTGTATAATCTAATTTAATCACAAACATTAAGTTAGAGCGAGTTGGGATAAGATTAGAAATGAAAACATCAGAGAGAGAGTTTGGCTAGCACCTTTAGTAGAAAAGATTGTGGAAAAAGGCTTAGGTAGTTTGGGCATGTAGAGAGAAAACTTGTAGATTATGTAGTAAGGAGAGTAGATCAGATGGAGGATACAGAATCAACTTATAAACAAACTATTGTCCAAAAGCAAACAAAGGATATGTAGAGAACCATCCCAGATGGACAACCTTAGAGCATCCTCTCATCAATATCCTTGTCCTTCCTCTCTGCACGGATTTTCCCCCTCTCATTGAGCTCCAACTCCTCTCCATTGCCAACATACTATCCGATTCTCAACAGTAATTAACCACTTGAACTTTAAGTGGGGCCATACCCAAGTCATCTGGTGCAAATGCCCAAGTGAATTGGAGCTATCCAACCTATGTTTGCTTTCTGATGTTATCTGGCACTTGTTGAGTATTATAATTTATATTACCTTAGCCTCTCTGATCTGCCGTGAAAACAGCTCAGCCACTGTTAGCCTGTTAAATTACTCCAACAACTTGTTTGATGTCCAGTCTCAGGTCACCTTGGCCAAATCACCTCAATGTTGTGCGATTTTCCCAACCATTGCTAACATTATGGTGGCCCACAACGGCAGAAGGGGAAGGAAAGAGGGAGAGCGTATCTCTGCAAATTTAATTGAGGTATCAATGAACTACTTTTGTACCCTATTTTGGACCTATGTTTCGCTGATCGATGGTCATTATTTTCGTTGAATCCTTTGTAAGTATCAGAACAAAATATTTTAGGGTGAATAGTCTAGAGTAGTGGACATTTTTGCATGTTCTTAGCCCTCACTACATCTGCTTACAAAGTGAAAAGAATTCCTCCTCTTATATTGTTTTATTAAATTAGGTTGAAGGCTTCCAGAGCAAAAAAGTTGCTTGAGGAAAAGGCAATTGAGAAGGAGAAAAGGAAAGCCGAGGCAGTGGCCTCTGGAATTGACTGGCGAAGTGATGACTCGGATGATGAGCTTCAGGTAATCTATTGTTGTTTACTGTCAGTTGTAGTACATTTGTTTCAGTGATAATGCGTTGACTAGATTTTTTGTATATTGCGTGGTATGTCTCCAGATACCAAACACAGAATCTCCCTTGTGTAATCTTCACAAAGATGAAGGATATCCCCAGCTAATCATTGATGTTAGTACTTCTATCACTTTTTCTGTATCCCCTTCAATTTTTAATGTCTGATCCATTAGTATCAATGTACAGTTGTGCAATGCATTAGCATCCTTGCAAATGTATAGGGAAGCATTAGAGATTATCAATCTCTCTCTGAAATCGGCTCATATTTCTCTGTCTGCTGAGAAGAATGAGAAGCTTCGATCTCTTGGAGTTCGTAAGTTCTAAACTCTAACAAGATTGTATTTCTTTCTAGACTGATTTTATGCTGCCAACTTTTCTTGTTTCAAGAAATCAAAATTAAAATTGAATGGATTAACTGCTTGTTTGTTTGTTTCCCCTTCTTTAGCTTTAGATAGTATGAAGAGATAAATTAATTTGTTGTTCTAGGGTGGGATAATGTATATCTTGCTGACCAAGCAATTTTGTGTTCACAGAAATGGCATACAGCACCCCAGATCCTAAACAAGGCTTTGATTGTGTAAAAGGCATCGTTAAACAACATGCACAGAGTGTTGCAGCTTGGAATTGCTACTACAAGGTCATCTCAAGGTTAATTTGTAGATGCAAGTAACCAGACGTTAGTTTGGCTCATAAGTTTTCTTTTGTAGGACAGTTATGGTCTAAAGTAAAAGTAGAACCCGGTTCTTCTATAATTTTGTTTGCTTGTTTTTATCCTGTTTGATAGATTGGAAAACCGAGATACAAGACATGACAAATTTTTACGTGGTATGCAAGGAAAATTTGTGGATTGTGTGCCTCCTATCCTCATTTCTGCACATCAGTTTACTTTATGTAGCCATCATCAAGACGCGGCAAGGAAATACCTTGAAGCTTATAAACTTTTGCCCAAGAATCCATTGGTTAATCTTTGTGTTGGTATGCTCTTTCATTTCACATTGTTTTTATATTGTGCTTTTTTAGCCAAGAACAAGCAGAAATTGAACTGTTATTCATCAATGTTTCTTAGGAACGGCCTTGATCAACTTGGCGCTGGGTTTCAGACTTCAAAATAAGCATCAGTGTGTTGTACAAGGCTTAGCATTCCTCTACAATAATTTGGAGATCTGTAAGAGCAGCCAGGTTTGTTTTCGATTTCATGAATTTCCTTGTGCACATTTAAGAAGAAAATGTTTGTTAAATAAATAAAAATAAGAAAAGTGAGGAACAACATTTATTTATATAGTGGATTGTTTCGGCTCATTTACAACATATTATAGTTCTTATCTGGTATGCATAATTTGGTCATCAAACTGATCCCAAAACTGCAAAGAATGCACGCTGCCTGTAATTCTTGTGAGTATTGGTTTTGAAAGGGTTGGATTGTAGCCAAGACAACAATAGTTGGTCCTATTCCTCACAGCTACTATATGTTGGATTTTCCTTGCTGATGTCTTTGTCTTCAATGATTAGAAATTTTGGTGGGAATTAACCAAGTACCTATGGTGGCGATGACCCTTCATAACTAGTAACTAGCTCAATTTGCTGCTTCCACAAGAGAAAGTTCTTCTCGCTTAGAGTTTTCACAAGTTTGCAGAGAGATTGATAGGGCTGATGCAGGCAGCATTTGGTTCACCTAAGGCATTGAATTCACCAAAGGTGGTTTGGAAGGAGAAGGAATTGCCCATTGAGTTGGAGGAGGAGGTTGGGTGTTTATTGGAGTAGGGATTTGGGGTGTGAGAAAGTCTCTAGAATTTAGGTGGCGAAAGCCATGGTTAGCACTTCAAGTTCTTGATACGATGTACATAATAAAGGAAGCCATAGAAAAGTTAAAATAGAAATACTTCCTCCATTCCTAACTATAAGACCCTTTTAGAAGATTTGTTTGTCCCTAAATATAATCCCTACAAATTTCTAGACGCATTTATTGCTCTTTTTTCCCCAATATATCCCTTATTGAGAGGTGTGCTAGGAACACTCCCTTTTAACACTCTTTAGCACTCATTCTTTTATTGGGTAAAATCCATACGGGTCCCACCACTTTATATGAGACACATTTCCAAAGTGTACGACCCTCATTGATTTCACACAATAAAGGAGTGAGTGTTAGAGAAAGTGTTGAGACACATTTCCTGCATGGACAAATGCAGGTGTTATAATAACATCACCTCTACATGTAGAGCTTGGACTGTTTTTTTTTTTTTTTGGGAAATGCTTGGACTGTTAGAATATATGAAATATATCAAAATAACTTTGATATTATCTTAGTTTATCTCCTAACATCAGATTCTAATCTTAGAATATCTCACATGATTAGTTTTCATATCATTTGGTTATTATCATGATTTGTCTCTTGATGTTTTTATTTATTTAAGATTAGGAGTTTTATATCCCTATAAATAGATGTTAGTGTTTAGTCTTTTATATTAAATCAATATCAAGTTATTAACAATAATATTCTAAGTTCTTATTGTTAAGGGTCATGCATTGGATGAGATATTGCATGAACAAGTGTTTATAAGTGGGGGCGTCTTCACCTCACAAGCCGGTATTGTGAGGTCGTGTTAGGCCTAACCACAATTTCTAAGACCTATCATTTGCCTCCTCCTTTTGTCCAAAACTCATAACTTCAACAGGGTATCTAGAGCGTGGTTTGATCCTCCGTGACTTGTCTCGTTGCTATTCTGCCGAAAAGTTCACAGAAGTTTTGGATTGTAATAACAGTTGTGTAAAGATATGTAAATTCTGTGTAAGTTGTGTGTCTAATGAGATCACACACCTTGTGTTTATAACGGTTTTACAATAAGTGCATTGAATATTTAATTAAGCACTAGCCTAGGAAGTTGAATACTCTAGGAAGTTGTACAATTAAAGGAATATCTAAAGATTCTTAACTTTAACAAGTTGTGTTCAGAATTTATTTCCCACTAATGATCATATCAGCGTCTTTGATTCCGACTAATGATCATTTTGGTTATGTCTTCTTTTCCGTCGATGGGCATTCTGATGGTGACTTTTGTTGGATGGCTCACTCTAGCCAGGCTCTCTATCCGAGATGCTTTGGCCTCAGCCTCAGCCTTTTTCCCAATGCATTACTCATCCTGGTCCAAGATGCACTGGCTTGGCCTCATCCTTCGTCCCGAATGCACTAGCAGATGCACTGACTTGGCTCCTTCTTTTACTCAGATGCTCTGTTATTATCCTTTGTTCCAGATGCACTGACATGGCCTTTGTAGGAGAAACAGTTTTAAGAGTTGGTTTAAATATTTGGATCTACTATATTATTGGTTTGAAGTTTCTAAATATGGTTTTGAGAAGGGTGTCTATCTTTGCATGATTGCCTGCCTCAAAAATTTCCAAGAGTAAAGATCATGTCATCTATCTGGCCAACTTATCTTTATAACAATTCTACCCGACTTCTGTAGCTTCCCTAAGTTGCCTTCCCAACCATTAATTCTACTTGCCGCCAAATGCAATGTTTTCTTTAACAAGATTAGGAAGATCAGGCTTAGTTTTAGTAAAGCTTAAGCTTGAGTGGGGGAGTGTTTGAATGTACGAAATTTCTTAATATATCTTTGACTTTATAGTTTATCCTATGATCAATTTCTAATCTTAGTATTTTAGATTATCTCCTAGGATTAGTTTCCATATTGTTTAAATTCTCCTATTCATATCGTCAATTTTCTTTGTTTTTTCTAATAAAGATTAGCCCTTTCACCCAAAGGGATTCAGTAGGTAAATGTAATTGAATGAGTAAAAGATATCAGCACTAGCAGCACTGGGGACTGATAGAATTTAAATGACTGCATCTCAAAACATTTAACATCTCCAATGGTAGAATTTGATCATGATTTAATATTTTGAGTTGGTTTCTACATTCTAATTAAGTTGACAGTGTCTCAGATTTGTTGGAATGTCAACTGCTGAAATTTTACCTTGTGATCCTTGAATTCATGTAGTCACTTTCAATGAGATATGAATAAATACACCAAAATATTTGTGGTAGTTTATCAGATAAAAAACTTACAGCTGGTTGATTCTTGTCATGAATTTTTTACTTTATACATTAATAAGGTGAAACTGAACTAACTGATTGCCATGCCTCGCAGGAATCTACTGAACTAATTGATTGCCCAGCCTTACAGGAATCTTTGTATAACATAGCTCGGGCATACCATCATGTTGGTCTTGTAACACTGGCAGCAATATATTATGAGAAGGTGATTGCTATTAGGGAGAGAGACTATCCAATTCCAAAATTTGCAAATGAGAATATTGACGTCAATGAAAATCACAAACCTGGTTACTGCAACCTTCGCAGAGAGGCAGCTTACAATCTACATTTAATCTACAAAAAGAGTGGTGCTCTCGATCTTGCTAGACAAGTTTTGAAAGATTATTGTTCCGTTTGAGGTTACATGATCCTTAGTCCTTACAAACTGCAAATTATCTTCAGGGTTTTATTGGGATTCCTGTTATATTATATATACACACAAAATTAGAAACATAATGTGCAATATATTTATTCAGTATATGGTTAGTGGTCTTAATTTATTATTTACTATTACGTCACAGTAAACACCCAGCAGCAATGATTCAAAGACATGCTGAAGTGTTCGGTGTTATATTTTTCATGATCTTTGCTCTATATTTTGACGTCAGTTTTTTGTTCTGTTTTGAAGAATGCAATTTAGAGATTATTAGGTTTGATTTTGTAGCATTTTTTTTAAAAATAATGATTTTGTATATGTAGGGGCTATATATATAGAGGTTGGCGTTCGAACCCCGAATTCTCTCGGTAAGTATTGACACTTATTTAAATTTTAATAAATAAGAATGAATATAATGAAAAGAGTAATGTTGTTTGTTACGAACACTCAAAAAACAAAATGCATGGAATGATCCGGTCCGTTGATTTTCACAATCACACGACCATGGTTTCTGAAAATGAAGGACTTGTTAGTTTTTTAAAATATTAAAATACCAAAAGGCATATTCTTGCTATTCTTGAGCGATTCTTTCTTAAAGAATAGCAGCACTCTAATGAAAATTGTATATTACTACACTTTCTTTCAAATAAATGGAGAGAAATATGTTTTGGTCACTTTGTAAGCTAGTTTTACTCCTATGTCTATTTGGTAGTTATGGGTTTTTCTATCAAGTGCAAAAATAAGTTTAAATAATAAATTTATATTAGAATTTGTGTATTTTATATTAAATATACAATTTTTTAATAAATAATTTGTTTTTCAATAAAAAAATTGATACTCTTGGTTATTTTAAGGGGTAATAGTCGCTTTGGTCTTTGAATGTATTAAAATTTTAAAATAGTCTCTGATTGTGCACTCAATTAGTCAAAATAGTCTCAAATGCTAAAATAATCTCTCAATAGTCATAATAACTCTTTTTATATATGGATTAAAATGACAATAAGTAAGTACTTATAATGAATGATATGTCAATAAGTAAGTATAATAAACGATTGATATGACAATACTAATGAAGCGTTTTAATATTAAAACTATTTTAAATAATGAAATGCATAATCAAAGATTATTTTAAAATTTTGATACATTAAAGGACTGTTGTGATTACACATTACACATTTAAGGATTAAATAAATCCCTTTATTTTAACATGTACAACATTGCATTCGATAAAATATCTTTTTTCTAAATCAAAAACTAGAATACAAAAGTTTCATGATAACAATGACATCACAACTATATTGACATTCTTCTTTTAAAAAAAAAACTATATTGACATTCTATTTGTGGCACATCAATAAATAACAAACAAAAATAAACAAGAAACTTCCAGGGCTATGTCAAAAACCAAAAAGTAATGTTCTAACTTAGTTCAGTTGGTAAGAATAATGCATAATATATGCAAAGTCCGTGCTATAAACCCCGGCCACCAAAAAATGATTAAGATGATAATAAGTGTTAAGAATGATGATGTTTTTTTTTAGGGAAAAAAATGACGATGTTAACTATGAAAGGAAAAAGAATATAAGTTTTCACATGGTACGGTATAAAATTACTCCTTTTTTTTAGAGAAAAATTACTACTTTAAGCCATTAAACTCAAATTATTTGAGAAAATCAAATCAAAAGTAAAAGCGGAAATTACATTGATCTCCCTCGAGGTTTAGCTAAACAACACAAACACCCCCTCTATTTTGTCAAAAAACACCCACCTCCCCTCAAGTTAACACCGTTAAAGAACAGTTAGTGAGAAAATAGATTTATACACTTTTGACTCTTAATTCTTAGACTTGTGCCCTAGCTTTTTGCATTTTTCCATGAATTCCTTGAACTGGCATTCTTTAATTTACCTTTGAATTTCGCATCTCTCTCTTTGTTAAGTTTTCTTTTTATTTTAATCGGTATTTTTCACTTTTGTATACTGTGTTAACAAGTTTCTTTTCTTGTTAATCAGAATTTCCGTGATTACTTTGGGCGAACCTTCATAATTCCATTGCTATTTTTTTTACTAACATTAGATAGGTGCTGCCATTTTTGAGAACTGCCAATTGCTCTTCTGTCATATGATTACGTCAAGATGACAACTAATTGGTTAAAATTGCATCCCAACATTCTAAGAGATGCCAATTCCATATTGACAATCTATTTTCCTCTCAAAAAAAAAATCTATTTTAAATTGAAATACAGAAACACAAAAGGTAGAGAAAAAAAAAGAGAATTTAGTGTGTGGAGTAATAAAGAAAACAATGAACACTGGATATTTCAAAAAAGGAGAAGGTCGTGATCTACTGCCACTGGATTAAACAATGCATGGTTTAACAGAACCTAACGGTGTTAGTATAAAGGGAGGTGTTTTTCACATTAAAAATTAAGTAGGGGAGGTTTGTGTTTAGAGGGGGTGTGAGTGACATTTTAACCAACTTCAAGGGAGGTAAGTGTAAAAACAAAATAAACGTTTTTATTTTTGTGATACTGTTCTCTTCTCATTTGCGCCTCTCACAAACACAAACTCACGCCGTCGTTTTGTTCAGACCCAAACGCTCTCAGTGCCGCTTCATTCATTTTACTGTTGAAGGTATGTTCGTTTCTCGTTCGAGAGAGACACTGAGATTGAGACTTGAAGGTGTTCGATAAAATGTCTTCTTCATACTTTGTTTTTGCTTTACAAGAATATTGTGTTTGTTGGTTAAGGACGAGTTTGTGTTTCATCTGATCATTAGTGATTTTCGCATGCTTTGTTACTAACATTCTTTGCCATTAGTAATTTTATTCATCAATGTGAAGGTTGAAATTGTATGATTTATTGGCTTGTATAATTATTAGCTTTATCGTCTCTATCGCTTTAAGAACATTTATGTGGTTTTTACTGAAAACTTATGACATTTTTTTGAATTTTTTATTTTAATCAGAAGATGTGTTCGTGGAGAGATTCTTCTAGCAAGTTGTGTATGGAACTGTAGTGGATTTATTTCTTGAGATCTTTGTAAGCCGCTTCTAATTCTGGTGATTTGAATCTTTATTTAGATTCAGAGCTGAACAACAGATAGAAATGATTGTAGCTAGAAAATTTTCCAGTTCAAAGCTTAAGTCGCTCGTTTATTTATCACTCCTTTCTGAGTGCAAAACCCATGTGCAGTCGAATCTTTTTACAACCTTAACACCAGACGCAAACCCCCATCTCCATAGCCTTACAAAATATTTACCGCATCCATCAAGTAATTTGATTAGGTATTTCTCTTCAGCACCAAAACAAAAATTGCCCTTATCTCGTGAGGGTAATTACAATGAAGGCACTTCCCAATCTCTTCATGTCTGCCCTGGTTGTGGGGTTTGTATGCAAGATTCCAGCCCAAAACACCCTGGTTATTTCATTAAACCGTCTGAGAAGGACGTAACTTATAAATTGTATACCCATCTAGAACCCGTTGCTCAAGAGTCCGAATTCTCTAAGACAGTTAAAAAAGGGCTTGTTGTTGAACCAGAAAAGCTTAGTAGTAGTGATGACAACTTGATCAGGAAACCGGAAAAGCCAGTGGTTTGTGCACGCTGTCATTCGTTGAGGCACTATGGGAAGGTGAAGGATCCAACTGTGGAAAACTTGCTACCAGATTTTGACTTTGATCATACAGTGGGAAGGAAGTTGGCATCAGCAAGTGGGACCCGTTCAGTGGTGCTTATGGTTGTGGATGCGGTGGATTTTGATGGGTCATTTCCAAGGAAGGTTGCGAACTTGGTTTCTAAGACAATTGAAGATAACTATTCAGCATGGAAGCAGGGTAAGTCAGGGAACGTGCCTAGAGTAGTGCTTGTGGTTACAAAGATTGATTTATTGCCTAGCTCATTGTCACCAACAAGATTGGAGCATTGGATTAGGCAAAGAGCTAGAGAGGGTGGTATTATTAAGATTACTAGTTTGCACATGGTGAGTGCATTCAGAGATTGGGGACTTAAGAGTCTTGTGGAAGATATAGTTGAATTGGCTGGATCTAGAGGGAATGTATGGACTGTTGGGGCACAGAATGCAGGAAAGAGTACATTAATAAATTCTATAGGAAAGCATGTTGGAGGGAAGATTTCACATCTGACAGAAGCACCTGTTCCAGGGACTACACTCGGCATTGTTAGAGTGGAGGGTGCTCTTCCAAGTCAGGCAAAATTATTTGATACACCCGGCCTTCTCCATCCTTACCAGATTACAACAAGGTTGATGAGGGAAGAGCAAAAGCTTGTTTACATGACCAAGGAGTTGAAACCTAGGACATATAGAATTAAGGTTAGTTCACTTAAATACTAACTTGTGTCAATGAATTTAATATTATTGCTTACATATGTGTGCTAATTTGGGCTCTAGAGTTCTTGCATCTTTTGTCTTATTTAAATCTCATGTACTTCATTCTTTTACCAATTAATTGTGGTAGGCTGGTCATTCGATTCACATAGCTGGTCTTATGAGATTGGATGTAGAAGAAACGTCCCTGGATACTATCTATGTCACGGTGTGGGCATCTCCTTATCTTCCTCTCCATATGGGTAAAATAGAAAATGCAAGTAAAATGTTCCAAGACCATTTTGGACACCAGTTACAGGTATTCTCTTTGATTATGTTAATTGACTACTTATGAAGCAATCCCTTTCCCATGCTTATAAGCTGATTTTCAACTGTGTTCCGTTAGTTTTGTCTAGCTTACAAATAATTGATTTATATCTTAGTTATTACATCCCAACTAAAAGTGTGTACCAAATGCTCTCTGGATAACCAGCCTGGTCCAAATCTTTGGCAGCATTTTTTTTTGGTAGTTTGCTGAGATTATTTTCATAGAATGAATTATAATACAATGTTAAGCAATATCTAGATATTCAATTGCCATAATATGCTTACAACAGTGAAGTTTTTATTCATTGGTAAAGTGCATGTAGAAAGCTACATTGCAAGAAAAGACAAGTTTTTCTTTTGATTCATAGGCACTATTCATTGCGCATTACAGTTTCCTCTTGTATAACACCAGTCTGAATTTTCCTTTGTTCAGCCACCAATTGGAGAGGAAAGAGTCAAAGAATTGGGAAATTGGGTGAGAAGGGAATTTCATGTTAGTGGAAACAGTTGGGACTCGAGCTCTGTAGACATTGCTGCTGCTGGCCTTGGTTGGTTTGCCATTGGACTTAAAGGAGAAGCTGTAGTGAGTGCTTGGACTTATGAAGGAGTTGATGTTGTTCAACGCAATTCTTTGATACCCTATAGATCAAATACTTTTGAAGTTACAGGATTTACCGTGTCAAAGATTGTCTCACAGTCTGACCGAGCTTCAAATAAGCCGCGTCAACAAAGTGACAAAAAGGCGAAGCGGATTGACTCAAAATCGCTTTCCAGCTCAGTTGAATCACCTCTGCTGGCTTCTGATGGAGGCATGTAATAATGATGTCAGTTTGGGAGAGATGAAAAGGAATTGAATTACCATTTAATTTCTATACGATACAAGAGATGAATCGAAATGCTAATTAAACCAATAATTTCCGAGTCATTAATATCTCAGGTTCAAGCAACACCTCTTTTTATAAAAAGAAGTGTCAAAAAAATTTCAGAAATACAATATAGTGTTTTTCTGAGTTGGTTGAAGTGGCTCAATGAGCTAATTAACTTTGCACCCAAAATGGTTCTCGGTTGAGAATTAAAATTCAACTATCGATTTTTATGCTTGGTCTTATTATGATGATATTTTTCTCTTAAAAAATATGCATAGTATTTATTGATAGTGTTGCATTCTTTTTCATAATAAAACGACATTTGATTAATTTCAAATAATGCCTTATCGTTTTTCTTCTTGTCTGATTTGATATTTTACTTTTTTAACATTGTTACCTTTTTAACATAATCAATTACATCTTAGTTTAACAAAAGCGTGTGTGGCAATACCAAGGATGATGTGGATATAGGATTGGATTGTTATGAATTATATAAAAAATTATTTAAATATTTAATTAATTAGATGTTAGTTTTTAGAGATCAAAATGATGTACATGGTGAATGGTTCAGTGCCGAGTTTCTAAATTTAATTAAGGGCTCCAGAATACCAAACTACAAATTGAGACTAAAGTTGGTGTTCTTGTCATTCTTATGTGAAACATTGATCGGACAACTAAATTATGTAATGGTACAAGACCATTGGTCACGGCCTATTTTAATTCGCTCATGATGAATTGTATGTTGTAGTTTCGAGAGTAAAGTTAAGTAGTCTAAAAATTCTTTTCTAAAA
>Ga0228711_1009526_pt1 | contig 13148 bp, 11 predicted proteins | sample MedpolnodulmetaG_2_FD_177996 | JGI IMG/M metagenome (GOLD analysis project Ga0228711, IMG submission 177996) | Root nodule microbial communities from Medicago polymorpha collected in Santa Monica, California, United States - brown nodules | ecosystem: Host-associated > Plants > Roots > Nodule...
TACAACAACAGACCAAGTTCCCAAAACAAACAATAATCCAGAAATTGTGTTTTGAAGCTGCAACACACCCACTAACAATCAAATCAACCAAGATCGTGTATTGAAGCTGGGCACATCCAAAATCGAAGGAGGGAGAGACAGAGGTTTGAGGATCAATTTTTGATTTTGGATGAAATTGAAGGTAGTTCAAAGGGGTTAATTTTTTATTTTGAATTCCAAATGAAATTTTAATTTTGGAACTAAGATTAAAAACCAAAAACGAAAAGCTTTTGCTAAATTTAATTTATGAGAGAGGGATTTGATTTTGGGAGTTTTTTTGTGATGTTGTTGTTACCGTTTCGAAGGAGGAGGGAACATAGAAGAGATGAGTGAAGGAAAAGAAGAAGGTGAAGAGAAGAAGAAAAAAAAATAGAGAGAAGAGATCTAATTTTTGTTGTTGTTGTTTTGATTTTGGATTTTTTTTTTTGGGTTTAATTTATTTTTTTTTGATTTTTTTCTGGGTTTGTACAAAGTTCTTTGAAAAATGTATGAGATGTTCATAAAGATGAAGAAGAGAAGTAGGGAAGAAGATAAAGAAGTATAAAAAATTAGGTGTAGATGATGTATCAAATGGTTAATATTAAATAAACTACCGAGGTCTTTGGTAGACCACTTACAATGTGTATACATCTTAGCCATTAAGTTAACGGTTTTGACGGTCAGGATTTATTTGGCTGACAGAGTCTAACTTAAGAGACCAAAATGTAACGTTAATAACTTATGGGACCAAGTTGTAACCAATAAATAACTTAATGGACCAAATCATTAATTAAGTCTATATTTTTTTAATTGAATCTAAACATACAATTCTTTAACCCTTAGTCCAAACCAGTTGAGCTACTAAACCCTCTAATCTAAGTATTCTTTTGATTACATGTCATGAACAAGAAGTATTAATTTGACTAACCATCTTTAGTGGTGTAATATCTCAACCATATTTTTACCATCCACGAGATTTTGATCAGAGCTTGTTTAAAGAATCCAAGCTCAAATTCACTTGGATAAACATAACATTTGTTTTTAAATTTATGGTATGAAAATGCAATTGACTTTTAGGTTGAGAAGGAAATTACTAATCATCTGATTAAATACCAATGTAGCGCCAACTTAATAACTAATCCAAAAAAATTAATCAATAAAAGTCCATTTGATATCTTACCATAAAAAGCTAAAATGAGAGTATGTTTTAACTATAAAAGGAGTTAGGGCAAAAGTAAAAGAAAAAAGAGATTTATAAGGTAGCCCATTACATGTCATGTGCTTATTTCCTAAAAACAAAAGTCATGTTATTTTTTTTTGACAGAAAAGTCATGTGTTTATTATGATGAGAATGAGAATATGGAATAAAGACAGTGCAAACAAAGCATTTTAGCGCCAACCCTATGGTCTCTCTTGCTTTGGATTGCATATAACATGCCTCTTTTTTGTTTTGGTTTTTAAAATTAAAATAACATGCATCTTTATTTATTTTTATTAAGTAATAACTCGCTAAAAGGAAAAAACATAGCCAAAAGAATATAAGCTATCACTAGGTTGTATTTGGGTTTGAACTTGCTTAAGAGGGAGCATTTTACTCTTATTGTGAAAAGTGACTCAAAGATCATAATGAAAATGATTATTGACAGTTTCAATTCAATGAAAACAGTTGAAGATGAGATGACTTGTGTAAGTCAATCATACTTAGTGCAAATTAAAGAAATATGAGTGTTGATTGACTTGCAAACTTTAGCATTTCTATAGATCATTCTATTGATCATTTGAATGTGTTTATTTGGACACTCCTCCTAATGAGCTACAAAAGCTTCTAATTGATGATATTTTTCGAGCTTCCATATCTAAAAATGTCAATTTAGTTTTTTTTTTCTCTTGTGATCTATCCTCTTGTAAAACAAGAAAAAGAAAAAAAAAAACTATCATAGATGATTGCTAAACTTTTATAATTCAAAATAAAACGGTCATTTCCCCACCCTTTTGAATCTTTTGACCCTTTTCTTTTATTTTCTTTTTTCTTTATTCCCCATTTCCCCCCTCTCTCTCTCTCCCATGCTTTGGTCTTCACTTCAATCCTGCCACAACACACATACTATAATTTTCGTGATGAATGAGAAAAAGTGGAAAATAAGTATGCAACTTTGCATACCAGTGGACCAGATTCTCTATGGAGGGTGGGGTAGAATACTTGAAATCTAATGGAAACTTATCATCATTAAACTCATCAAATGAATTGTCATTATGCTTCACAAACGCTCACTTTAAACCATCTAGATTTTTCTTTTGACAAATAAACCATCTAGATTTAGGGGCTATTTAAAAATGTTCAATATTATATGTATATTGCACTCGGCCCACACATTTTTTATTTATAAAATAAACATATATGAATGGGTTAAGAGAGGATGAATATAAGTGTGGTCCAATTCCAAGTGGAGGGATCACACTATTGCTGTAAGCAACTAAAATTTGACAATGAAACTTGCGTTGGATGGCCCCTTAATATCATTGTCTTTCGAAGGGGCCAAATTGGTCCTCACACTCCTCGTTCCTCCTCATTTAATGTTACTATTTCATCAATTTCAACAAACCTATATTTTCTTTTATTTCTTCCTTATTATTAAAATATTGGAGAATGTTAAGCAATGTCTCAAGGACAATGATTAAGCATCTAAAACAAGTACGTTTTTATGAAAAAATTGTGTAATTATTACTTTATCAAAAGTAACATCTTATATTTTCAAGATAAAATTTCTATTTGTAGATTTATTAACTATTACCCTAAAGGCACCGGTTAAAAAGACCCTAAAATATATCATTTTACATACAAACAAATAACATTGATGTTTGATGCTCTAGACTAATTAAAATTTACCATGTTGCTCACAAGAACAAAAAGAGAAAGTAGTATGTATATGACTTAAAATAGAAAACTTCCATGCTTGAACTTTCAAGAAAAAACAATTAAATTTTAAACTCATATTACCTTTATTTTCAATAAGCCAATCAAATACGAAAGTTATTATTTCAAATTGTTAAATTACTTCATGTTTCACAAATATTAATATAAATGAAAAGGACCATCATGTCTCACACAACCATAAAGCAAAATCTCAACTCCTCCCTAATACTTACCATCTCATTAGTTTTTTTTATTTTGTTTTTTTATCTTATCTCTATTTTTAGAATCTTAGTAATTAAAAATTCGATTGAAATATAAAGAGATTTAAATTTAGTAATTAGATAGATTTTGAGTACTATTCATCAATTCGACTCTCACTAAACCCTACAACAACAAAGTACCATAGCAATAAAATTGTAATGGTTTGTTAATTCAAGTACATGTTTGAATTTGTGGCAAATTTCACAAAATTATGATAAATCAAGGTGATTCTACATTCTAAAACACATTAACTCTAAACATGCATCGAAAATATGTTAATATAACATAACTCAACATACAATATCGATATTATTAAGTTGAATCTCTTAATTCATTTTCAACCCAAAATTTCACTGATGTGCATGAGTTTTATGCATTATTTACCGTTTAATTTTCGGATAAAAATACATGCATCTAACATAAGAGGGTAAAAATAAAAGTAACTGTCCAACTCAATGGTAACATTATACTGTAAATGTGTTCAAGGCCACACATATATATAATAATGTATATATGTGGCAGTGGTTTGATAGCAGTTGAATGTAAAATGTACTTACCTTATATATATATATATATAAACGTGTGTGGTGTTTGATGAAGAATGAAAAGAACACAACAACAACAATAATAGTCACTTTAAAAAGTAACACCAACGATGGTAACACTAGCTGCTCTTTCCTGAACTCTGCAGACCCCTTTGTCCCCTCTTTCTCTCTCTACAAATACAAAAACCTCTCACTCCTCAAGCTCAGAGAGAGAGAGAGAGAATGAGGGAAGGTGGAGGAAGAAGAGGAACATCAAAGCTAAGAGAAGTAGCAAGGAAAGTTGTTGTTGTTGCAGCAGCATATGCATGTGGTTCATTCTCAAGAAGAAAAACATTGTTGGATCCAGTTACCATTGACACTTCTTGTTCTCTATCTGCTACTGTATGTACTCTTCTTCTATCAAAATGCATTTTTTACTTGTTGGGTTTTCAGCATTTTGGATAAAGTTGTAAACTTTACCTTCATTTTAGAATGAACTGCAATTTTTCTTAATTGGGTTTATCATGTCTTGGAAATGTGAAATTTTTGGAATTGATGATGTTTCTTCCTAGTTATGTTTGTTAGTCCATTATGTTCAAAATTTGCCATATGTTTTTTTTTCTTCCTATTAATAATACTTTTGTTTTGGTGATGATAATGTGGTTAGTTAAAGGGTAATTTGGTCCACATATGAATTTATTGTGGTTATTAGTACTGTCATTATGTTTTTCAATTTTTCTTATGAAATCACTTTCTGATTGAGTGTGATTTTTGTCATAACATATGCCATATGAAACACTGAACACTTCTAATCAAAGACGTGTCTGATGTCTGACACGTCACCGACAAATGTGACTAGATTGAATTATGTGTGTCGATATGTCTGTGTCATATCATGTGTCCGTGTGTGTCTATGCTTAACAAGGGAGTTTGATATTTACTTTGGTTTTTAATATGTTTGCAGATCTCAAATTCCTCTTTTGTGTCTCCATCTACAATAAAAAATTCCTCGGGGGAGATAATTGAAGAAACTGATTCAAGTATAACTACTAACATCAACAACAATGAGCTTCACAGTAAGGTAATTGACTTATAGCTCCTTTTAAGTTAAACCACCATAAGTTTTATTTTTGTTTGGTATTATTAACATTCTACAAAGGTAACTTGGTATGTATTAATATTATAAAAAAATTCACTAGTTTAGGATTGAATACATTTTCCCTGCTAAAAGTATCTCTTGACTATTTTCACGTTTGGCACTCTATTCTTTTTTGGATTCCTATCTTTGATTTTGTTATTATATTCTCTTCTAATACTTCAGAATCCAATGAGCCTCAATGATTGGCCTTATGGAACGGTTTTGCTTTTTTACTTAAACTTTTTTTAATGAGATGCTTAATTTTTTCCTTTGAACTAATGTTTTGCTTTATTATTTCTCTTATTCTGTGAGTTAGAAGCACAATGTTAAAGCACTTATTTTGGTTCTGAAATTTGTTTAGAATAGAAAAGTAGTGAATAGAGGATACTAGCATGTTGATACACCAGCACATGGCGCATAAGTTAAGCCAAGAATCAAATCTTTATCAAAGCATACCCTACAATAGGAAGTTTCATCTGCCACAACATGCATGATCATGCTTTTCCTTCCATTATTGTGAAAATCATTCTGGACATTAAAGAGTTTATATGTACATGTCCAATAGCTTCCTAATGAAGGGAGTGAACTTTTGTGAAATTGGAATCTTATTTTTTCAATGTCCATAAAGTTTAGCTGCATCTTCCCCTACTTCAATCAATTGATTAAGAGTGAGATAAGATTTGAAAAACTCCTCTCATATACTGAAAAGTATTTCCTTATATCTAGTTTTAATAATTAAAAGATAAGCTCATTTTTTAATTAAGATGTTTTTAAAAATACTGTTTGGCCTAACTTCATTTAAGGAGAAGAGCAGTAAAAAATAAGTTAGGTCAAATGGTCCCTAGCAATAGCATTTATTCTCATCTTCATCTGGCTTCCGCCAGACTTTGTCTGCAGGCCACTTTTTTTTTCATTCAAAAGTGCTTCTGCTAATAAAAGTTTTTTGTTCCAATATATAAGCTCAATTTGGATAAAAACTCAATTAAGCACTTGTAGCATGAGCGCTTATCATATAAGTGCTTATGTAGAAGTTATTTCGATAATAAAAGATACAATAAATCCAGATAGTTTTATATAATCTATAAGCTTATACTAAAATGCTTATCGAAATGAGACAAAATAGCTTATATGTCGTAAACTGATTCCATAAGCTCTCTCAAACAGCCTTATAAGTGTTTATCATAATAGATATAAGTTCAAATTAGTCAATTCAAATAGGTCCTAAGTATGGTTAGTTTACTAAGAGTATAACCATTTTATTGATTGATTCATTTATTCCAGAATTAAATTGCAGCGGTGGTCACTTTGTAACAGTGATTTTTTTGTGTGTGCAGGGTTTGTGTGCTATATGCTTAGATCCTCTTAGTTACCACAGCAAGGGTAGCAGTCCAGGTCAAGCTATATTCACTGCTCAGTGTTCTCATGCATTCCATTTTGCCTGCATCTCTTCCAATGTCCGCCACGGTAGTGTCACTTGCCCCATTTGCCGAGCTCATTGGACTCAACTCCCTCGCAACCTGAACAACACTCTTTCTGGTCCTTTTGCTTCTAGTAACCAAAGTGATCCCATTCTTCGAATACTTGATGATTCTATTGCCACCTTCCGAGTTCATCGCCGTTCCATTTTGCGCACTGCTCGTTATGATGATGACGATCCTGTTGAGCCAAATGACTCACCCGACACTCCCAAGCTGTGTTTCTCTCTTGAACCTATTCCACCAAATGCACCAACTAGTTTTCACCCGGCTTTGCAAGTGACCAATCATGCCTCATGTCCTTGCAGCTCCTCATCGATGTTACATTCTTCACCTATGCATACACCTTATATCACATGTCCTTCCTCTAATAGAGCTTATCTTTCAGTAAAACTTGCCCACGAACGGGCAACTGACTTAGTCCTAGTTGCTAGTCCAAATGGACCACACCTAAGGCTTCTCAAACAAGCAATGGCTCTTGTGGTTTTCTCCCTCAGACACATTGACCGCCTTGCCATTGTCACATACTCTTCTGCCGCAGCTCGTGTCTTCCCCTTAAGACGCATGACAACCTACGGTAAACGCACTGCCCTTCAAGTTATCGACCGTTTGTTTTACATGGGACAAGCTGATCCAGTCGAAGGGTTGAAGAAAGGAATTAAGATACTCGAAGACCGATTGCACAGGAACCCCGAGTCATGTATCCTCCACCTATCCGATAACCCTACGAGACCATACCACGCTATAAGCATGGAACTTCCATCTACGCCAATTCATCGATTTCATGTAGGTTTCGGCTTTGGAACTTCAAGCGGTTTTGTAATGCAAGAGTTTGAGGAATTTTTGGCAAAGATGTTAGGAGGCATTATTAGGGAAATCCAACTAAGAATATGCGGAGCCGGCGAGGACGGCGGAAATGGAAGAGTGGTAAGAATTGGAGAGATAAGAGGTGGAGAAGAAAGAAGAATTGTATTAGATTTAGGTGATTGTAGTCATGTGTATGTAGAATATAGCTACATTGAAGGTGAAATTGATGAGTGTGTTAGAAGAACAGGTGAAAGTGTTGTAGGTGTTGAAGATGAACATAAAGGTGATGATGTTTCAGAAGATGGTGAAGAGAATGAGTCTGAAAGAGATATGAACACTACAAACACAGCTGGTAGGAGTAGTAGTGTTGAAAGCTGGGATTTTCATGATCCTTATATGGCTAGAAGATGGGCTAAGTATTTGCATGGTTATAGACTTTGAAGTTCAAACTATATTATTTTTATATAGATCCAATGTATTCATTCATGTGAAGCTATTATGTTCTCTCTACTATAGTCGTCTAGTTTTAGTTAAACTTATGTTATACAATTTGAAATGATACACCACACACAAGATTATTTCTTCACACCACCCAAAAAAAATGTGTCAGTGAAGGTTTAATTTGGTTTAATCTTAGCATGAGCTATATTACATTTGGAATACTTGCTAGTTTTTGTTTTGTATCCATGAGCATTATATAATACATGATATAAAAATATTATTACTATTCATTCAAATTGGTAAAAATTATATTGAGAACAATACAAATTTCATAGTCGTTAAAATAAAAAAAAAAGATGAAATTGTGAACAAAATCACATCATTCAAGTAAATAGCAAATAAATGCAGAATGCCTACAAATATGACAAAATAAAAGTGTCTGGAATACTCATGTCTTCATATATGTAACATTAAAGATATTGACTTTGCCAACTTTAATATTTGAGAAAGAGAATGGTAGATGACAAAGGAACTTCAAAGGATCTCAAAACTTGTTTTATCCACAATAATTCTGATTTGAGTGATGCTAGAGCTCGATACTCTGGCTCTGCTGAGAATCTAGATACAGTAGCTTGTTTCTTCAACTTACATGATACCAATGAATGACCAAGAAACAGACAAAAACCAGTTGTAGATTTGCGCAAGACAGCATAAATCAGTCACGCGTAGCGATGATTTTGCAGGAAACTAAATACCTAGAGCTGGAGAGAATTTAAGGTATTGTAGAACCTAATGAACTTCACTAAGAAATATATGGCCTAGACAAGGTGACATGCATCGAGAGCCCAATTAATCTTCTGTATGCAGAAATATCTGACACTAAATCTCCATCAACATCATTTAGAGAAATATTAGGATCAATTGGAATGAAAGAAGGTTTGCAGGATATAAAGCCAGTGTCGTATAGTAACTTAAGGACACATTTCCTTTGACATAGGTGAATACATATAGCAGACTTTGCTATTTCTAGCCCCAAAAAGTAGTGCAGCACCTCTTATTTTGAGTTTGAAGTTCTGTTGTAACATGTCCTATAATGTGCTCGAGTTTGGATGCATTTAGACCAGCTAAGATGATACCATCACCTAATCCAGTAGAGAAAAGAGAGTGATCACCATTTGATTGTTGGAAGCCAAACTTAGCAATAGTGGTGCTGAACTTTGTGATACCACTGTCTTGAGGCTTTCCTCAACCAATAGAGACTTGTTAAGCTTGCAAATTAGTCTATCTTTCTCCCCCTTAATAGGATATCCTTGAGGCAACTTCATGTATACAACAAGATCCCCATTGAGAAATGGCATTGTTAATGTTTGATTGAAGAAAATTCCAACCTTGTTGAGCAAATATGGATAGTAAAATTTTCGCAATGCTGTTAATTTAGCTACCTACTGGAGAAAATATATCCTTAAAATCCACACCATCTTGTTGGGTAAAACCTTGTGCGACAAGTCTTTCTTTGTGTCTATCGGAGGAGCAATCTGCTCGGTATTTAACCTTGTAAATCCACCTATAACCTACTGGTTTCTTTCCGAGGGATAGTGGCTGACAAAAATTAGTAAAACGTTGAATGACCAAAAATTTCACCAACCCCTTGAATGAACAATTTCTATGAAGATCATAACTCAGTCAACTCAACAATTCAAGAATTTGACACACCATACCTATTATGCATTCAAAATCAATAATTTTTACATTGAAAATCGTTTGCCAATGACTTTTACATTGTTTCCCATACCTATTATATGTTTAGTTTTGAGATGACAAGAATTGATTCTGATGAGATTGATTTTATAAAATTGATTCTCATTAAAGATAAAATGATTTGTGTTTGAATATATTCATGTAAAGGGAATTAAATTATAAATGCGTGTAAAAACCAATTCTACAAACAAAAACTACAAATCCTAACTTTAAATATAATCAATTCTAAATACAATACAAAATTGATTCTACTCGCAAGTAGGGATGGGAATAGGCTAGGCCGAGCTAGACTTTGCAAGGCCTGAGTCTGACCTGCCAAATTTTTTTAAGGCTTGCGGCCTATCATAGGTTTACTTTGTAGGCCTGAGCCTGACCTTCTGAAAGTCTGATATGACATGTTAGCCTGTTTAAAAGCCTATTTCATATGAATATCTTTAAATAAGTAATGTGATATAAGTTTAAATAAACTAGCGAACTAATATATCAATTAGATTAAACTCTCTTTTGATAACCTTCATGAGTTTTTATGGAATTTGACTATATATTGTATCATATTTCAATTCTAGTTTATAATAATACGTTTAAATATGCAAAAAAAATTAATGTATACTAATAAGCTTAAATTACTAAAAAAATTAACAAATTTTTATTTTAATTCAAAGTACAAAATATAATATAATAATAAATAATATTATTCATATTTACTTAAATAGGCCAGCCTAATAAGCCTAAGAGGCTTTTTGAATGGCATGTGACCTGACTTTTTAAGCTAAATAGGCTTCTAAAAAAGCCTAAGTCTTCTCTATTTAAGAAAAAAGTCTGATCTGGTCTGTCATAGACCTCTGTAGGCCGATCTAGCATATTCTCATCCATACTTGCAAGTAATTAAATATATCAAAATAAATTTTAATCATTCAAAATCAATTTTAATCGATCTTAAAAATAAAATAAAAAACAGACATACACCAAGATAATCTTCTTAATTACAAAAACAAAACAAAACAAAGAAGAATAATAGAACATCAATAATGAGAGTGGGGGAAGTTGACCAACCAAAAAACACATCATTTACCATATTTTTAACTTTTCCACATGAACCATAGCTACAACTACAAACCAAACCCTAATTGAAATAAAAAGCAAAAAGAATTGTTAAAAAAACAAAAAGAAGAGAAAAGTTGTGAAATGATTCATTGCAAATTGGCACAGTGACAGTGCTGAGTCATGTGTTGTTGGTTGCTATGTGAGAAACTTTTCTTTTACCTTTCTTCACTCAGTCCACTGACTCCATTTGCAGATCAAATAAAAGGACAGGATGACGTAGACACCAAAGGTGAGAGAGAAAAAGTGAGAGACAGACAACAATCAAAAATATTACTTTCAACTATTTTTGAAAATACTCAAGAGTATTTAAATAAAATGATAAAAATATATTTTAACTTAATTAAGGACTTTGAGTTTATCAGATTTGAAAATGCAACAATATTAAATATTTTGATAGAGAAATTTGCCACTATCGATCCAATCCAATTCAAATTCAAATGATTAGTGTTTTTGAAAATGTGTTTTTTTTAGGGAAAAAATGTGTTTTTTTAGGGACTATTTTGAAAATGTTGATCAATGTCTTAAATCCATTATTTAATAATCTTAAACAAGACTTTTTTTAAGAAAGTTTTGCATATTTGAAGTTGAAATAGTTAAAAAATTTATAATAATGTAATTTTTTTTGTTTGCAGTCATCGGTAAAATATCTTGTAAATTGTATCAATTTATTTTTCAAAAAGTTAAATTTTTTAATAAATACTTGCAATTTATGAAATCTTTAACACGTGCCTTTAAGGTAATGACACATGTTAGCATGACCCTTATTATTATTATTGTTATTATTATTATTATTATTATTATTATTATTATTATTGATGGCAATGAAACTATTTTTATGTGATGAAAGAAAGAAGAAAAAGGAATGTAATGTAATTTGTTTTGGTTATATACTTTTTTTTTTCCTAGTAGTTTAGTGGCTAGAATTCACCTTTTTCATGATGAATAAGTGGGGTCTCTGGGATTCGAACTTCGGCTCTGCATATAACAATGCATGTCCTTGCAAACTAGAAAAAAAAATAAAAGGACATGATGACATAGACACCAAAGGTGAGAGAGAAAAAGTGAGAGACAGACAACAATAAAAAATATTACTTTCAACTATTTTTGAAAATACTAAGAGTATTTAAATAAAATGATAAAAAATATTCTAACTTAATTAAAGACTTTGAGTTTAAATTCAGATATGAAAATGCAACAATATTAAATATTTTGATAGAGAAATATGCCATTGTCAATCCAATTCAATTCAAAAGATTAGTGTTTTTGAAAAAAGTGTTTTTTTAGGGACTGTCTTGAAAATGTTGATGAATGTCCTAAATCTACAATTTAATAATCTTAAACAAAACTTTTTTTTTTCGAAAGTTTTGCAAATTTGAAGTTGAAATAGTTAAATGTTTTATAATAATGTAATTATTTTGTTAGCAATCATCGATATTATTATCAAGGAAATGCTAAAATATCTTGGAAATTGTTCCAGTTTATTTTTCAAAAAGTTAATTTTTTTTAATAAATCCTTGCAATTTATGGAATCTTTAACACATGTCTTTAAGGTAATGACACATGTTAGCATGACCCTTATTATTATTATTATTGATGACAATGAAACTATTTTTATGTGATGAAAGAAGGAAGAAAAATGAATGTAATGTAATTTGTTTTGGTTATATATTTTATTGTTTTTTTCCTAGTAGTTTAGTGGTTAGAATTCACCTTTTTCAAGGTGAATAAGTGGGGTGTCTGAGGTTCGAACTCCGCCACCTGCATATAACAATGCATATCCCTGCCAACTAGCAAAAAATTATTAAAAAAAATTATAGTTTAAAAGTATTCACCAAAACAAATTTTGCATCAACATTTTTTTTCATAAAATACTTAAGGAAATTGTCACAATGACTAAAAAGTGTAATTTTATTTTGTAGGAATTAAAAACAAAATTATGAATATTTATAGAGACTAAAAACTTAATTAACTCATATCTATATTAAGAAAATCTTAAACTATAGTTATGTTAATACTGAGATATTTATTTATATTAAGAAAATCTTAATTAAACTACAGTTATGTTAATACTGAGAGTATAGTAGTAATATGAAAGACAGAGTTAGAGACAGAAGAGAGAGAGAGAGAGAGACAATAAAGCCTTAAAAATTTGGTCTTTTTGATGTCTTTGGTTTTGGTTTGAGCAAAAAGAGGAGAAAGGGACAAGATCCCCGAAAGGCGTGCCGTGCCATCTTCATAGTCAATTTCACTCTTGTACGGTAATCTTTCTGTTCTTTCAGCTTCATTCATCACTTTTTTTGTTTTCCTCTAAAGTTTTCTCTTTTTCACCATTTCAGTCAAATGGGTGGGTAATATACTACTTTCTCACTTCATCTTGGATTGGATCTACTTCTCCATTGAATTTCATTTCAAAGTTTCAATCTTTCATCTTTTTCGCTTGTTGGTTCATTGAGTTTTCAACATAAGAAGAAGGATGTTTCCTAGATTGATACACCCTCATGATGGAATTGTTGTTGGACAAGATGATTTGCAAGGTGGTGGTGTCTCTAATCATAAGGGTGACCCTTGTCTTGTTTTGACTGCTGATCCAAAACCTCGTCTTCGTTGGACTCAAGATTTGCATGAACGTTTTGTTGATGCTGTTACTCAGCTTGGAGGTCCCAGCAGTGAGTCATTCTTCATTATATATATATATATATATATATATA
>Ga0228711_1009527_pt1 | contig 13147 bp, 3 predicted proteins | sample MedpolnodulmetaG_2_FD_177996 | JGI IMG/M metagenome (GOLD analysis project Ga0228711, IMG submission 177996) | Root nodule microbial communities from Medicago polymorpha collected in Santa Monica, California, United States - brown nodules | ecosystem: Host-associated > Plants > Roots > Nodule...
TCTAGCACTCTCTCTCTCTCTCTCTCTCTCTCTCTCTCTCTCTCTCTCTCTCTCTCTCTCTCTCTCTCTCTCTCTCTCTCTCTCTCAGTTTTCAACTTATTCAACGTCAACGTCTTACAATGGTTAAGTGATATACAATTTGATAACATCGTTTTCACTTTAATTAGATTCAAAGATTACAACAGACTATTAGACCATTATGTGCTCTCCATATCTAGAATAGTATGAATGTAAATTAATTGTAGTTGATTAGTCATGATTGTATAGTTCAATAGTAAGTCAAACTATGATTGTATATAATAAACCGAAAATCAATGGAAATGCAAGGTTTTCCACCATCGCCAAGTTAATGTTACAGAATTTAACCAAGTGAATTCGGTATGCCGGAGTCTCTTCAACACACTTTTTTCAAACTTTAAGACCGAGTTTAAAAGATGACAAACAAATGAGTTAACTCACACTCTTGTTGAGATTGTTGCATTATCCACTAGTCTCAATATTTATATTATCACATATCTCGTTGTATAAACTCTCTTATTATTAATAAAATGTTATAAACATTCTCCTTTCCTTTCAAAAAGGGATCAAAGGATGAATATTCAATATTTTATCAAAGCAAGTGGACATAAGGAAACAAATATAGAGTGGTCACATAAGAGTGATAATCAATAGTAAGCATGCATCGTATGTGCAACTAACTAATTAAAAAGATCCACGTGAAAAATAATGTATCCTACCCCCCCTTAGGAAGAAAATTTTGGCCCCTCATCAATATTGTTATTTGGATGTTAGCATCTGGCATTTATAGTAAATTGCTAGTACTTGCCTGTTTTCTGAATGACTTTCGATCCTCTTCCTCTAGCTCTTGGTGGCTTTTAGTTGGTATTGGTAAAGTGGTTTCTTTAAATCTAATGATCTAACTGCTAAAACTTTCGTGCCAAATTTCATTGATTTAAAACAAATTCAAGAACCTCTAAAAAAATAAAAATCAAGAAAGTAATGAAGTGAAATTTATCCACGTGTATATTAAGAGGAATATTTGTTTTTCTTTTTCTTTTTTAATAATGAAATTTAATATATTTCTCATTGCTAAACAAGATATAAGATTCATTTGTTATAAATTTATAAAAAAATATATTTCAACGTGGAATAATTTAGAGATTAATTTGTAAAGATCTATTATCAAAACGAAAATCACTTTACTAAATTAATTATATTTTAAAGCAATTATCAATTATCAAAAATCACTTTGTGTTTGTTACTAAGACACAAAGTGATTTTAAAAATCAAAACGAAGATCCATTTTATTTTTAAAAATCACTATATTTTAAAAGAAAAGGGGATATTTTGTGTTTGTTACCAAAACGAAAATCACTTTAATAAAAACAATTATCAATTTTTTTTTTCAAGAGAGACTACTCAAAACGATTTCTCATTTCAAACAGTTTTTTTTTTATTGTTCATATTTTAAAAAAATTTGTAAAAAAACAGATGACAAGTTGCAAAAGTGATTAATTTTTTTAAAAAATAAGTTGTAATAAACTAGTTCTTAGTCGTTTGATTTATGAATGCATGATTGATTCTAGTCCCCCATTTTAACAAGTTTCATGATTTTCACCACAATTGAGTTTGGGGTTTATTTCTTAACTTATGTCGTGTCATTTTCTTTAACAATGTTGATTAACATATGATGACATGACATTGCAAATTAGTGCACCCACATTCATGACACCTATTTGGTGGTATAAATGGGTCACCTATAATACATTATATTACTTCACATTTCCCAATTATTTAATCCACTCAACTATATTTTCTAAATATCCATACCACTCTTCAAATCCATAAAATTGGTCCCCCTTATCTACAACATACTTCAAAAGTAATAAGAAAATCACATTAAAAATAATAAAAGTAAGCAAAAGTAAGAAATGGAAGGGAAATGCATGGTGGTAATGCAGAGACACCATGGAAGGGAGTACTATGCCAATTATCCATGTAATTCTGACATGGTTGTATTGGGCTATGTGATACCACGGTGCAAAAGCACCAATAATTATGCTCTTAGAGCATAAATATCAGTCACCTTTTGAGAGTGTCTTAGCAGAAATTTCTTACATTGTGTCAGAATTTTACTCTCTCCAACAACTACCGTGGTATTGTATTGCTACGGTTTCTTTTCAACTTTTTTGATGTAAAAAATAATATAAAATTAAAATGTGATTTTAAATTATAAATTTGAGGTGGCATAGATGTGGTTGCTTTTAGGATCAGAAGTGTGACAACATTTGTTTTTCTTCATTTTAATTGGTCAAATAAAAATTGTTTCTTCTTAAATCCATTGGTTCAAAGCAACAATGTTACATCAATGAGTGTAATTTCATGTTATTAGTGAACTTGTCACGACATAAAAATAAGTCTTGTAGTGGATTGTGGGAAAGAAATTTGAAACTTGTCAGGTAGACTAGAATCTCAAAGTTAGAGAAATTAGGAAACTAAAATCGTGTTTCTGACAAAATAGAGAGACCAAACATGTATTCAAGGTTTTTACTATTTTAAAATATTATATTAATTTTGCAAGATTTACAAAGGTTACTAGTGTGATGACTAAACATATAGTGATAAAGAGTTTTAGCAAGAATTAATGGTCCAATGACTGAATAGCTGGTGCAACAATGTGATCTCCTCGTCCATGGACGGACAAGTACTATTAAACGAAATAGTTCTCTTAGCAGATGTGGGAGTACTGTTAGTTGTGATGGTCTTGTTCGTTATGAATTTGGATCTTTTATTTGAGGGTACTCTTGGAATTTTATGCTCAGTGACAGTCCTGAGCATGTTTAGGGTGTGTGGTCGAACATGATCCTACCTGAGATCGTGTGTAACACCTTAAATTTTTATTTAATTAATTTTATGAGGTTAAACAGATGGAGTCGTAAGTATTATTATGATGATGATGCATGTTGTTTGAGTATTATGTCATTTATGAGGGAATAGAATTTTGATGATTAATGATGTACTATGAAGACTAATATGCTGAAGAGAAAAATTAAATAAAAATAATATAGAGGTAGAAGATGTAGAATAGAAGTATTAAAAAAGTGGGGGAGGGGGAAGTAAAATTATAGTAAGTGGAGGAGAAGAGAATAATAACAAGTGACAAGCCCAAGTATAAATAGAAAATTAGGAATCAAAATTGTCACTTCTGTTGAACGTAGAAACGGGAGAAGAGAAGATAGGAGATGGAGAAACCCCTATATGCGGAGTAGAGAGCCAAAAGTTGTGATCCCGAAGATTCGAGATAAGGGGGAGAATCCTTTCACTTTAGGGTATCTTAAATTATAAAGGTGGGGTTGTTTAATCTTAAGTGATGTTATGATGATGGATATGATGAAAGAATGATGATGAATGAATGTAATGTTGCTGTTGAAAGATTAAAATTTAGGGAAACTAGATTAGGGTTTTCGAATTGAGGATTGACCACGAAAAGAGTATGTAATTTGGTAGGTTAATGAAAAACTAGTGTTTGGATGATAGGGGAGATTTAGGGTTATGATTAAGGATGAGTTTGGTAAGTTTTAGGTCGAAAACGAGGTTCGGGAAGACCCCCTTAAGCAAAATCGCAACAAAACTGCGATTTCTAGTGTCTGACACACAAGCACGGTTGTGCCACTTAGGAGCATGACCAATGCTCAACTTGCTGCCTATTTTCTTGTTTTGGGGGCGCACAGTCATGCCCCAGGGAGCACGGTCGTGCACCATTCTAAGGCTTAGGAAAAACCAACTTTTCCACCCCCTTTCTGTTTCGAATTGGTTTTAGGTGTCTTCATGAAAGTTGTAGATATGGATGTTATCTTTTGTTTTCTTTTGGTTTGATTCCATTTGGACCTCTAGAACTTGAGTTATGATCAAAATACTAAACATGGATCATGTTCCATGAAATTTCAGCACAATCCTTTCAGTGAACTCTAAAACATCTTTGAAAACAATAGTGAGTTTAAGAAATTCGTTAGCGTAAAAGTAAGGGTAAGGGGCCTAAACTATATACCTAAATGAGTGAGTATGTTTAGCCATAATTAGAAGTGATTACCTCAAAATAATAGTTAGTCTAAAACATGAATTTTTGATAGTGGCCTATGAGAATTAATGATGTTAAAGATGACTTGGAAATAGGAAGTGAAAGACAATGATAGGAGAAGGCATAGAGGAGTTGTTTAAGATAGATGACTACAATAAGCATAAGTTCCTCAAATTAGTGATGAGCCTAAAATGTGAAGTAGTTTAAGCAAAAGAAGGTGAAGCCAATAAAGATATAGATGTGTAGTTCACGATGGATTTACAAGGACAAGAGTAATCCCTTGGAGTATTTAAAGAATCTATTGTTGTCAGTTAATTAAGAGGGTATAAACTAGAATAAACCAAGAAATACGGTGGTAGTAGTTACAATGATCGATGGTATTAAAAGTAATTGGAAGTATGAAGATAGGGCATAAAATATGAACGAGTTAAAGAAGTGGGAAAAAAAAAGATGATTAGAGGGGATATCGAGTAGGTGTTTTCGGGTAACTGATGAGTTTGAACATAATCTCCTTAAACCGATAATGAGTTTAGGAGTATTGTTATGTTGGAGAGTAAAAGAGCCAAGGTAAAAGGTAATGTTAAAGAAGCGATGAGGTATACGTAAACGAGGATAGGGAGAGATGGGTTAAATAAATGGATATGGTGAGAGATAATAATCGCGGTAAAAATAATTATGGAGTACTTAAGATTAACAAGATGAGACTATAACGGTGTAAATAGTGTGATCACCTTCTGAGTCTAAAACATGAATTAAGTTGAAGGAGAATGAGGCGATTATAAAAGGGATTATAGATATAGAGATGCAGTATGAAATAAGTCGTAGGATGGAGTACCACGTACATATAAGTCGTAGGATGGAGTATGTTTGCATGTGAATGGTGATGTGTGAACTTTGTGTATGCCCGTAAAATGATGTGTGACGGTGAATGTATGAATTGTTGAGAACAATTGATGATGTAATTAATGATGACAAAATATTATCATTATTGTTAAAATATTATCCATGTTTCCTAATAATATGTTATGGCTGGAATTCTCACCCCTTTTAATTTTGTTGTGTTATGGTGACTGTACTCATGGGATACAAACACTCATGTTGAGGAGACATAATTGCGGGACGACTTAGAAGGTGGCGATGTGAGTGTCTTCCATTATTTTATTTTAGTAGTTGAATAAACATGTAGTCGAAACGAGCTCTGATATGTAACACTAGAGTCGGGTTGGCTATTCGATTTTACAATTTTGATGTTTGAAATATCTTAAGTTTTGAATTAATTATGGATGTTGAGACTTGTTTTTATTATTTTAAGAATGATGAATTTTTCCACTGCAATGTATATGACTTTGTTTTATAAGTGAGTATGTGTGTTTGCCTGTGATTTGGGAAAACGGGGGCTAGTTCTGATTATTACAAGCGAGACCGAACTAGAAATCTCAAGACTGTTGTGCGAAGGTTTTTTATAGGAAAAGAGTTTGAAAAAAGGTCACGAAGTGCACTCAGGTTGCTTAGAGAGCAGGTCGGGTTTGATATAAAAAGGCACTGTCTCAAGACAGGTTTGAGAATGCGATTAAAAGCTTAACATAAAGCAAAAAAATAAAAGATAAAAGTAAGTTTACGCACGTAAACTCAAGGAAAAGGTAAAATGCAATGCATTAAAATAAAAGGGGCGGTCTACAAATCAGTCTACATACATTCTGTATAACTTGTTTCCCTAGACGCCGGTAGTTTGAGTGTTGTAGAATTATGTATATGATTTGTGACCCACTTTCCAGCTTGGAAACTACTATTTATACTAAAAACCCTAAATGGCGAACCACTAACTCCATGATCAACACTTCATCCATCTTGGACAACCACTTGCTGCACGTTCTCCACTAAAAGGAAACCGCTTCATTGCTTGAATCGTGCTTCCCGCCCTTTTGCTTGTCTTCGACGCAAAAATGTTGTTTCAGCCTTACTTCGTTGAACGCCAATTATGCGCCTTAGGCTTAACGCTTTGTCGAAGCTTCTTCCATTTGTACTCGAAAAGCTCTTCAATTCCTGCAAAGATAATGGTCAAAACATATGTCGACCATATTAAATGAGTCTGTCAAATTTACAGGCTAACAATGTGTAACACCTAATCTTCTTTATTTATATTTTGGTATTTAGTAAATTAAAGTCGGGGTCTTAAGGTGTTACAACATGCATGCATGTGTGGCTTATAAAAATAAAAATAAGACATCAAATATATACTTCGCACAAGGCTCTTAAAATCTCAAGAACGGTCTTGCTTATGGCTAGCACTTCGGAAGCATGTTCTTTTGCACGCTTTTGTTGTAAATGTCTAAGAAAAAAAGTTCCAATTAGGGGTGGATTAATATGCTTGACTAAAATTTGTAAGGTCTGAGTCTGACCAACTTAAAACATGGATTCATAGATCCAGTTTTAAGACCTAGTATAACATTTTGTTATAGTTTGACAAGATAGGAAAATTTGATTAAAAGTCTGCTTCATTATCTTTTTTACAAAAGGCTACATTACTCGACGAGTCTATAAGATTAAAATAATTTTTGATATTTGACATGACCTTATGGATAATCTACCTTTATATTTAAAGTTTATTTTATAATAATACTTTTAAATATGTCAAATAAATTTGTAGGTTACTATGATTAAATTAAGGCTTAATTAAACAGTCAGTCCCTTAACTTAATTCTTTGTTGAGGAAACCAATATCTGGTAATGAACATGAATAAACCTTAAGTCGCCTTACACTTTCCTTTTCCCTACAGATCCAAATCCAAGTCTTAGAGATGTGGCATCATCGATTGGTGGTGGGATGAGAGACCACCGTCCTCCGCACCTCTGTTTCATCCTCCTTTTCGGCGACCGTTCGTTCTGCACTTTCGGCAGCTTTTCCGCCGTCGTTTTGCTGATTACGGCTGTTTCAGGTTCGCCGTAGCTTCCTGTTTGCTCCTGAAGATCTGGTGATTCGTCCCAAAATTTCATCCCAAAATTTTGTTTCATGTACATTTAAATTTGTACATAACAAAAACAAACTTTGGTTTTTTATTAAAAAAAATAGTTGAATTTTTCAAATGTATAACATTAATTAGTTTTAGGGAAATGGTAACTTGTTCCCTTAAGGCACAAGTTAAACTGAAGATATAAATGTTTCATTGGAAACTGTGCATTTCATTTTTATTTTTTTTGAAAAGGCCAAAAAGAAATTGATATATTAACAGACAAACTCAGACCCTTAGCACAAGATGTATCGAAAAAGCCTGACAACAAAACAGGTTACATAACAATATCAACTAGGTACATTTCATATTTTTAAAATTTAAAATCTCATATTTTCAAGACAAAATTTATGTTTTAATTCTATTGTTACCTTCTTAACTTGTGGCACAAGTTAGAATGATCCTTAGTTTTTATTGAAAATGAATAAGACTGAGAAATGATATAATTGACAAATTGTATCCTTATACTATCAAAACGACAATTAAATAGGATCGCAAATACATCCTCAAACGACATTTAAAAAGAAACGAATATAGGAAAACTTTTATAGACAATTTATTTAAGTGTAGTGAAGAATTCATCCCAAAATTGAGCTTTATATATAGGTAGGATGACCGAATTTGAGCTTATATTTCATTTAGAACCGGCATTTAGGATATCTTCATCTAATACTAATTTATAACAATTTTTTTTATAACCACCACCATAATTAATGTCTATGACCCCATTAAGCATTTTAGACATCTTCAAAACATAGCTTTTTTGGTTCGTTATAAGCTTTTCTCGAATAGCCATGTGAACATTTTTTTCTATCCACAGTTTGGGTTGCATCTTTAATGTGTGTGTATAAGCTCTTCAAATTCAATTTGACACCCTTTCATTAGTGTCATGCAATACGCATCATCAGCGGCATTTGAACGTGATCTCTGAAACCAGAAACTTCAATGATTGACGTTATTTTTGAATGAAAGTATAAAAATATGTCCAAATTGAAGTTGGCTACTGAAGATTTAGAGAATCATCAAATCATGTAATACTAATACATACATAAGACATTCAACACGTTACTTGCATGTTTTATCACATGATTTAGCATAGTAATACATGAACTTTGGCACAATATATATATATATATATATATATATATATATATATTTCAAACCAAATCTTTTCGACAACCTTTTAGTTACATTTGCATATTGTAACGTCAATTGTGCACTGAATCACTGAAAGAGGGTGATGAAAACTAAACATCAGAATGAGTGTGTTTAGCTCAAAATAGAAAGTCATGGGGTCCACTTTGAATTTTCGTTACATGGGTGTCAGATCAGACTACGGCTGTTTAATGCTGGCCAATAAGAAACTCAAATTTCATTATTTTGAATATAAAATAGGAACTTTGTTTCTTAATTGCAAGTTTTATACTTGGAGCATCAATTATCTAAGATTGCAAGGAAAATAAAGGAAAAACGATAAAATAAAAAGAGACTCACAGTCACATGGATTTATAATAATCATTTCGTATGAAATATTCATACTATCTTGAAAAAATTAGTTCATTGAGTGGAAAAAAAGTTGATGAAAAATTACATTCAGTATATCAAATGAGGTAACCAACATTACCTTGGTTTGAGTGTAACTAAATTTTATTTCATTTATGCAAGGTCTCAATGTCGAACCATGTTAATGAAAGAAAAAAAAATACATGTGGTCGAACACTAAAATTTGCTAGCAAGGTTCTCCAACAGAAATTAATCATCAAAAAAACTCATAAAAACTTCACAGCAATAACATAAAAATTAGGTAAGATGAAGTCTTTCTTTCTATTAGTCGTCTATTGCCATGAAAAATGCATGACTATTAGTTTGATTGTAAAGATTACAATAATGTAATGTATCAATTTATACAATTGAAACCGTGTATCAATTAATATTGTCAACTGTGATACTTGGAGGATTACAATTACAATTAAACCTTTATTTTTTTTAACGTAAGCTTTTCATATATTGACAATAAATTCTTCCTCTTTTTTTTTGTCAAAGTCCTCCAATCCTATCCGCGAAAGGTCGTACGGTTTAGATATGTCTATTGAGAACACTCAAGTTCAACAATGAAAATATATAGGTATGCATGATATATCTCATCTTATAAACGTGGTTTTGTAAAAATGATTTAGATAATATATAAAAGTCTAATGTGATATTTAAGTCTATGTAAAGAGTATTACTCTCACTTGAAGGATTGTTTAAGGATCAACTACATAAATATATAAGAGTAGTGATACATAAACCATTTTAGGTGGTATGTACCACTTGTACATCCACATACAATTGTGACATGTGTTCACGTGGTCCCACACACACAAAAAACTCACATTTTGTGTCTCTCACACACTCTCACAAGGGGGTGGTACAATATGTGTATGGAGAAAAAGGTGTTCATGAAACATTATCCAATATATAAAAGGCTTTGTATGAGCATTTTGTGGGAGTAAATTCAAACCCATTTACTTCCTTCGTATTTTATTACTCTCTCCGTCCCTATATCTAAGCTCCCATTTGAGTTTATTTTTGTTCCTAAATGTAAACCCCTTTTTAAATTACTAGATGCATTTATTATTATTTTTTCTAAACATGCCCCTAATTAATACTACTAACTTGTCTTGAAATATGAAAAGTCAATTCTGATACACATACAAACAAAGAACAATTTGGTAATATTAATACACAAGATAGACACATTAATTACACTAACAATATTTCTTAAGAAATGTGAACAAGGCAATGGGTGCCTACAATAAGGAACGGAGGGAGTATAAGATACTTCATTAGTATTTTATTATAAATCGTTTTGATATTATATTAAAAAATTAATGTAGTTAAATTTGTGTTGGAAGGAGAAATTATGAATGATTTTACAATACTATCTCTTATTATTGACATGAAAAAAAGAGATTAAAAGAATAGAAACAAGATAGAGTAATCTATAATATATATAAAGAAAATAGAGGATTTTAGAAAGAAAAAAAAATGGGACAGTCTTTTTTGTTATTCCAATTATATCCTTAAAGAAATATTTTTATATAATAATATTATATTTTTGGTGTTATTAAAAAAGATAAAAAAAATTATATTTTTTATATTATTATTGTCATTGAAAAATATAAATATGGTTTGTTGAGTTTGTTACATTTGAAAGTCACTAGTAAATCATAAAGGGATTTGGTAGGAAAAAAATCATTGACTATGCATTTCTCTTGTAACTAACATATAACAAAATGCAAATATTTCTTTTCAAAGTGGCATATATGAAATGATAGAGTCGTAGATACCTTGAAGTTTGGTTGAGTATCGGTATCCTTTAAAAATATTTTTTTTAACATTAGTATTTATTTTAAAATTAATTAATTTTTTTTAAAAGATAAAAATGAAATATATTACTACCAATAGCTTATCAACCCAGCACAAGATGTACCGGCGAAGATAACAAAGAAATACAACACAAGTTCAGCAATTTGAAGCACAAATTAGTCAATGCCCAAACACACAAATGAGCTTTGACACCAATTACGAAAACTATAATGAAAAACAACAAATTTGGCTTTAATCCAGAAAAAGAGAAGTTTAATATTCTCCACCAGCTGAAGAGGAGACTGTTCTTTACCATTAAATAGCATGTCATTTCTTTCCTTCCAAATAACTCAAGTACTAGCAAACCAAATCAGATGCATTAAAGAACACCTTGATTTAGCATAACTTAAAGAAGTACCAAACTGATAAAAATGATCCAATATGTTAGATGGATTCGCTTAGTAGACACAAAGCCAATTTCTAACAAGTTGTCAAATCTGACCAAAGAGACTGCAAGTTATAAATAAATGATTCGCCGTTTCCTGTAAGCCGCAACCGTTAACACACACTTGCGCTTCATCAGAAATAATACCTCTCCAAAATAAATTGGCTCTAGTTGACAATCTATTTCGGAAAAGTCAGCATGCATGCACTGAGACCTTCATTGGAATATCCTTCCTCCATAAAAGAGCCGTGGGGACAACATCATGGGGGGCGGGGGGCGTCCTATTTGTGAGGATCTGATAAGCCCATCTAGCTCTACACTCGTCAACTTGATCCGGAATCCACCTCCACTCATCACCATTATCAACCTGCAGCACGACAATTAGCAATAAATTCCTACACTTCTCTAGTAATTCCAACTCCTACACCCAAAGTCTCCTTCTCCACTTCCAAGCCTCCCCTCCCTCACCCCAACCCCAAGCAAACATTTGTGTCACGGTGGATGATTTATTCTCAGATAAATCATACAAACGAAGAAACCTATCATAGAGAGGAGCATCCCCAATCCACCTATCTAACCAAAAAAACGTACCAAAATTATGATTTTTTTTATTGAATGATTGGATGATGAATGCATACCTAAAAATATTTTTCGTTCACCCAATAACGTTTAAATGAGATGACATATGTCTCTTCTAACTTAACCAAGGTCCTGGGTTCGAATCCAGACTTGAACATGCAACAACGTTAAAACTTTTAGGGAAAATTTGTCGTTCATTTGAGTCTCACAAGACTCAAGAGATTAGTATTCGCATTTACGTCTGTCGAGGATACCTAGTTAGCCAAAAAAACCCTTTTTTTAAGGAGGTAACCAAAAAAACTAGAAGGGTATTATTATTTTCATCATATAAAATAAGAAAATACTAACAACTAACAAATGCCTCTGAAACACTCTTTTAAAATTATAAGTAGTAAGTATTTACGAAAATATGTGTATTTAATATATCAAAAATCAATATTTTATAATCATAAGCGATAAGTATTTATAAAAGGCTAAATTGCACTTTTCGACCCCTAAGTTTCAAAAAGTTGCGATTTTGGCCCCCTATTTAAAAAAATGACAATTTTTGCCCCTTTCGTCCCAAAATTGCTGAGAAGATGCCACATGTCCCAAAAAAGGAGCCATAATTGCAACTTTTTGAGAAAATAAGGGGTCAAAAGATCATATTTCACTTATGTTAAGGGGTCACAAGACCATATTTCCCTAAACATAAGGGATCACTTTTGTCATTTTTTCATAGGGGGCCAAAATTGCAACTTTTTAAAACTTAAGGGATGAAAAATACACTTTAGCCTTTATAAAAATATGTGTATTTAATATATTAGAAATCGAGATGTTTAAATTTTTTAAAGAACAAAGGTTTATTGTAGAATGATCGAAGAACGTCCCAAAACACATGTTGGTCAGACACAAATACGGAGAGTATTAAATTCATGTTGTGCGAATCTCAAATCATGTATCACATACCATTGCAGTTTGGTCAATCACCAAAGGCCACGTATAAGTTATTACCGGAAAATTAGGGTCCAAATAGAAGTTTGGTAAATGATGCCAAAACTCCAATAATTGGTTTTTGTCTTTCCCATTTTGGTCATCAACATGACTCAACCAGAACCCTCTCTCACCCTTGTTGTCACATTCATACACATGTTTGAGTAGTTTAGTCATTCATCTTGTTCTACATGGTTCGTCACATCAACCTTCAATTCTCAGATATTTTTTTCACAAGATAAATTAAAAAGACAGGAAATAATTTCATGCGACAGTGTTACAGTTTCTCGATCGTTTGTCCATTGAAATTTAGCTCCCATAACGGGATAGGATGTCTCCATTGAAAACAACAACATTAAAATGCCACATTGAGAAAAGGAACTTACCACACAATGTGTGTGAAAATTGTAGGGAAATTAGGGGTGCCAAACCGGCTGTCTTGCCACTATTTAAGTTGTATATTAAACTTCCACATCGTCAAGATTCTCCGGTTGTTGGATGTATGTACGTATATGTGGAATTGAGTCCAAAATTTACACAAGGCATGAGGTTGAATATAGACATGGCAACGGGGCGGATCGCGGGTGGGTTTAAGCATCCCCGCCCCCGTATCCATGCACCCACCCCCGCCCCCGTCCTCAAACTATATCGGAGGTAAAAATTAAACACCCAACCCCGCCCCCAATGGAGACGGGTCTCCCGGCCCACCCCCAC
>Ga0228711_1009531_pt1 | contig 13139 bp, 5 predicted proteins | sample MedpolnodulmetaG_2_FD_177996 | JGI IMG/M metagenome (GOLD analysis project Ga0228711, IMG submission 177996) | Root nodule microbial communities from Medicago polymorpha collected in Santa Monica, California, United States - brown nodules | ecosystem: Host-associated > Plants > Roots > Nodule...
TTATTTTTTTTTTTTTTTTAAAACAATTGTCCGATACTTTTCAGATACATCGGGGATACGCAAGCGATTAACAGTGGAAAATCGATATACGCATATATATGATGTTTCTATTATTTTGAGATATATGTAATTGACTAAGTAATGATGTTCTCCTTTTGGGATATATCATATATGTAATTGCTAATTGCCACTTTATCTATTATCAATATTACTTATATAGCCAAATACCACTTTTGGTCTTTTTAGTTTGACATAATTCCCAAGTTATTCTTGCTGTCAATAGCTGCCTTTCTAGCCCTATAAATGATCATTTGTGACCATTAAGCGCAACGTTCTTAGTCAGCAACTTAACGCCCACATCAACATCAGTTAAACGGAGACTGACAGCAGGGGTGACAGTGAAATAATTTATCAACTAAAATGACCTATTTGAAACTTAAAGGATTAACTTAGGAATTCTGTCAAACTAAAAGGACTAAAAGAGGTATTTGCCCTACTTATATTTATATTTTTGAGTTATAATATATAGTTTAAATTTAATATTTTATTGAAGTATCCTGGCCGTATCATATCTTGAATTTTAAAATTTTCACGTATCGTCGTATAAGTGCCGTGTCATATCAAGTAGATGGGGAATTAACTCATTTATTTTTAATGTAAAAGATAAATGTGGTTAAAAAAACCAAAGAGGGATGTATAGGAGACTTTTCCTAGTCTGAGAGTTTTTTTTTCTTTCTTCTTTCAATATCTAAAAACTCTCAAAATGTATACAATCTATAAACAATACTCTTTATATAGTTTTTTTTTTTCTTTCAACAGGAAAAAACTCAATGATATTTAAAATTGTGATTAATTGTGTTTCTTAAATGGTTAATAAACTAATGCATATTGTTATATTCATTTTAACCATATATTAAAAAAACTACGTCATTGTCAAATTTAATGTCTCAAAATATAATTTCTTTAATCAAAATACATTTACCTCCATAACTCTTATTAGTGCGAACCAAATATCCTTTATATACAACTCTATAAACTAATCCTTGAGCCAGTTAAAGTCACAATAGACAAAGAAATTTAACACTAATGTTGGATTGAAATCCAAAACTTCTGATTAAACCGAAAAAGATCTGACCCATGTTGATTGGCTAGTTTGATTTGACTTTATTACTACGCGTTGATGACAAAGCCTTACCCAATCCATACAGTATAAGAATTTTTTTGACTGGATCTCATAGTAGCACAAACAAAATATACTTTACTCTATTTGTATTTCTTTCCTTACAACTTTCTCTCACCTTTTCCACCCACCCTAAACCAAAAAAACCGCTCCCTTTTATTTAACCAACAAAAAGAAAAAAACATCATTCTTCATTTGTTTGAATTTGTTGAGTTTAAGGAGACTGTAGCAATGCCAAATTGGGAGCTTAAGAACTGTTGTGATCACGACCAGAAACTCTTCATTGCTTTTGTTGGTGTCTACACAGTTGTCATCCTCCTCGTACCTCTCTCTCTCTAAACCATTTTAATTTTTGAGGATTTACTTTATATTTTACTCCAATTCATGATTAATTTATAATTAATGTTCATATTTTATGCTGTTACTTTATTTGATTTCATTTATAACTTCATGATAGTAGAAAAGAGCTTATGAATTTGTATTGTCACAAATGATGTTGCTATGTAGAATTTTTTTTTTTGGTTTGTTTGTTGTGAATTTTGATTTCTCATTTGCCATTAAAATTGAGGACCTAGATTTCCTGCAGTCATTGACTGCACACATTCGTGCAGTCAGTGATTGCATGGCTGTATGGTCAAGATCAGACGGTCCAGATCTTAAACTTGGTAGTTTTAGTTTTTGAAGAAAATTAAAATTTGTTTGTGATTGGACCGTCTGATCTTGATCAGACAGTCATGCAGTCACTAATTGCGTGAATGTGTGCAGAAAATCCAATTTCCAAAATCAAACCAATGGATTGTTCCTTCCGGGAAGTCTTTCATGAGAGTGCCACATGGTTGAATAGCCTAGAGGTTTATAATTTTTTTTGTCATTTTTGTATGAATTAAGTCTCAGATTAGTTGTGACTGGCTCAAAGTTGGTAGATAGATTAATATCTTGGGTGACCTAATCAGAATAAATACTAAATACTACCTGGATGTGTGAACTCAATAACTGGGTTGACTTCACATTTGACTATTCAATTTTTCAAAACAAGGTCCTTAGTCTTTAATCATATATTATACATTTATATGCTACATTGAATTTGGATTGTTGTTAAAACAGTGAAGTTGCAGATATTTATCTAGATTTAATAACCTTAGATATTTATGTCATGTAGTTTTTTTGCTTTTGGGTACAATGTCATGTGTCTCAATGGCTGTACAATGGATCTTGTTATGCTAATACTTTGTTGTGGTGATTACAGCTATGGAGGACTTTTCTGCTTACACCTTTTAAGCTCATCACTGTGTTTCTGCACGAAGCGAGTCATGCAATTGCCTGTTTGCTCACTTGTGGCAAGGTAAAACTTTAAATGTAGGAGCTTAATGCTATTTGCTGATACAAGTAGACAACTCTTGATAATTTTTTCTGCCTACAACATGTTACAAGTTTTAGCTTGTATTCTATGCCCTGAAGAACACTAATATACATATACATGTAATGGCTTTCAATATCATATTTCGGAAACTCAAAATTTCTTGGACCAAAATGGCTCTTATTGCTGTTATTTATAAGCAAATATGTAACCAACCATTGTTCACTAGCAACTTAGTAAGAATGGAAATAGCTTTGAAAGCTTGTCTATTGATCTATTTTATTTTGTTGCGTTTTATAGACGGGTGATGGATTTTTACTTCCCAAATTAAAAATTATTAGCAGGGCATGGTCTGATTTAAGGTTGTAATGTTAGTTAACCAATGAGTTGCTTATGATGGAGAGTCCCAGTGTTTTGCCATAATGATCTTAGCGATTGTGTTTTCACATTTATGGAAACAATAGAAGCATTAAAACAACAATAATTGTCCGCTATATATATAACTATACATTTGTGTCAAGTAAGACGCAGACTTGAAAGGCAGGGGTTATAGAAGTATTCTTAGATGTATTGACTTATGCTATTTTGAAGCTATTGGAAGTTTTGATTTGACAACTAGGGACAGGAGAGCACATTTCTGATTTTCTTAATGTTGAGATCAAAATGAATTGTAGGAACAGATAAAGGGGGAAAAACACAAAAGAAACCCGTTTTTTATTCCATAACAGTACTACAAGTTCTTTTAAGACTGTCTTGCCTTCGTACTCTTAGGAACTATCTATGCCTTGTAAAAATGCAAGAATCTTTTGTGTTAAAATTAATCTCTGTGTTTTTAATTAATTTGTGGTAATTACAGCAAATATCAATTTCACTATCCAGCTTACAAATTATGGATTCATAGATTTAAGGAAAAGTTTTGTTATTTTAGTTGTTGTAAGTTAAGATGTTGAATAAATTATTCATATCAAGTCAATACTTCTGAATCCTGAATTCCAAATGCATCAGTGCTGCATGTTTCAATAAAGTGAAGTTGTGTAATATATTCTTACCAATACATTCTGCTGCTGGCTTGGCCTCATCAGCCTTATTTTATTAAAACTGAAAAGTTTCATATGTTTGATTCTGCTGTAAGTTTTTTTGTCCTTATTTCTTTCCTATGCATGCTGAATCATTGTTAGTTTGATGCCAATAGGTGGAGGGAATTCAGGTTCATGCAAACGAGGGAGGGGTAACACAGACGCGTGGTGGCGTATATTGGTTGATCTTGCCTGCTGGATGTAATGCATTTTTCTCCCATAGTTTTCAGTTGACATATTAACTTTAAGTTAGACTATATCATTTTTTCAAATGCTACTTCATTTAGCGTTAGAGCACATAATATATCATTTTTCTCTCATTTTTATCCTCATTATCTTAATTGTAAGATTTGAGTATTAATTAAAAATAACTGTTTATCTCATTATATTTTATATTTATCAATTCACCCGTTAATTTTACCAAACACTTCAAATTCAATCTATCAGCCTATCTATTATCTGCTAACTTATCCGATACTTTTTACCAAATAGAGACTAAATCTGTTGAAGCCAATTTTGAAATGAGGCTTTATGCATAAGCCTTTTGATACGAACAACACCACAAGTTGCACTGCTATGGCTTTGATGTCAAATTACGTACATGCTAAGTTCCCGCCAATAATGAAGTTTATTAATACATCAATGCTATAAACCTTGAAAGGAAACACAGAAACCCAAACCTTAAAAGCAAGCATATGATTTGAGTTTGATAAGAGCACTTTTCAATTGTATTTAGCATTTCTCTGATTGGTTTTTCTCTAGATCTTGGTTCATCATTTTGGGGAATGGCTTTGATTCTTGCTTCTACAAATATTCTTACTGCAAGGATTGCTGCTGGTTGCTTTCTTGCTGCTCTGGTTATTGTGCTCTTTGTTGCTAAAAATGTAAGATATTATACATGCAGATATGAAATTGTTTGTATCAAATCTTTTGAAGATATTTATTCCTGACTTTTCTCCCTTTTTCTATGTCTCGCTAACATACCTTTATCCAAAAAGTGGACACTCCGGGGACTCTGTATTGGTGAGCAATTTTACAATCTTCTGAAATAAAAAGTCAAAAAGGAAAGACGATATCATTAAGGTTTCTCACAGTATGCTTCTTGATCAATGAATATCAGGATTTATTGTTTTTATTGCTGTGATTTGGCTTCTGCAAGAGAAAACGAAAGTCCATATCCTTCGCTATGTCATTCTCTTCATCGGTATGTTCCTGTCCTTTTCACGCGTTTCCTTCAAATATTTTGAACTTGTCCCTGGTTGGTATTTGTGTCATTTCTTTGAAATATATGGATAACTAATTATGATTTGATTTTCAGGAGTTATGAACAGTTTGTTTTCAGTTTATGGTATGCTCTCAAACACTTTTTCTATGTTTCATTTTCATTTGGATAACAACTCTATTGACACCACTTATATCATATGATTGAATTTTTTATGGTGTAGATATTTACGATGATTTAATATCTAGAAGAGTCAACTCTAGCGATGCCGAGAAGTTTGCAGAAGTCTGCCCTTGCCCTTGTAATGGTTTTGGGTGGGGAGTTATTTGGTGAGTTTTTCCATATGGAAACATACTTCAATACAAAAAAGTCCTTTTGGGCCAACAGTTACTGGTTTTATAGGATTGAAATTTGGAATTTTTTAATACAAGTTATCCTGTAATAAATAAAGCCCACTATTTTTATGCTCGTTTTAATTTTGTCACCCTGTTGTTTACTGAAAATTTTGAAATTTCTTTACAAAAATAGATTATTGAGATTGGTATAATAGTACTGTTTTTCTAACATCTGCAAAATTACTGTAGGATCGTTAATTGCTAATTTTTTCTAATGAATTATCCACTTTCTTATTTGGTGGGAAGGGAGGGATTACAGGAAGTGAATTCACAAAATAAAAAGGACAGTGGATAATTAACAAGGAAAAAGGTAGTAATTAATGATGCTTATCGTGTATAACATTGGAGGCGAAAGAAAATACGATAACCGTAGTAGTATAGTAATAGGGGGCAAAGTGAGATAGTTAGCATGCACTGTTTTTGTTTTTAACTATTCATCATTGACATTCCTTTCTATATTGTATTCCACTTTTAGGGGAATGATATCGTTCGCATTTCTTTGCGCATCTTTGTACCTTGGACTGGTCATATTATCATGAGGTAACTAAATATACGATTTCTATTACATTGTTTCTATACAAATCTTTCCATAACCACTTGGGTTGAAAATGTCTTGATTGATCACAGATAACCATTCGGTGTAAAGAATGTAAAGGCGTTGACATTTGTAGTCTGAAAAGTGAGTGCTTCCTTTTTCTCCTATCTAAATCTAAATATTATCACATTATGCACACTGGAAAATTTCTATACTGAATCAAAGCTCATTCTACATCCCATTATAATCGCCTTCTCCAATAATCAGATTACTTTCATGAAATCCGAGGGCTCAATTTTCTCTTACAGTGTTCATATTAATCTTTTAATAAGAGCATTTATCTGTCCAGTTATTATTGATGACGAATTGACGTTTTTTGGTATATTCATTTCATAATAGTTGCAGTATATTAACAATGTAAATATAAGTACCATAATTTTATAAAAAAAACACATAAATAAATATTTGTTCTTAATATCTTCTGTGGTTTACATTTACAGATTGAGAAATTGGTATCTGAGCTGTTTGTTGCCGGCAAGATATCGACTCTGTTCTGTTTTGGATGCTTTGTATACTGATTTTTTGTTTTAGACATATATTTTTTCAATTGCTGGGAGTTTGCTCTCTCCATGTTACTCCCATGGCATCATTCTTTGCAGCCTATATTTTGGGTTGCTTGGTATATGATTGCTTTTGTATATGAAACAGGCTCATGAATCGGATTATTGACGCTGATTTTTACTTAGTAAAATACAACTGAGTACTTCAAGACTTGTTTCAGAGTGAGGAGGAAATGGAAGTGAATCTATGATCTTGTTTGAGTGTTATTGAGAAAAAAGTGACAGAGGTAGGGGATGGATGAGTCGTCCTAAATCGTAATATGCAATATTCATTAAGTTGCAGTGACAGGCAATGATGTATTGATATGTCGGAGAAGTAAGAACGACACCCACCAGAGTTGGTCTCTGGACCAATACATTGATAGATAAAATCTAAATTATTATGAAAAATTGATAGGTTTCTTGCTCAACATTCAGCTCCTCATACACTTCATTCTAATTATAGCCAAAGAGGCTCTTCTATGAATGCATAAATTTTGATAGAATGGTTTTGAATATTGAATCATATTCACATAGAAGAAGCTATCAAGTTCCTACAAAACCTTCCAGCATTCAAGTAATTATATGACCGAATACTGGAAGCCTTTGAGGGAACATGAAAAGTTCTTCAAACAATCTTAGTTTATGTATTTCTCATCATATGTTAGCAAAGAAATATACAGTTAGGCTTATATTTATACACACGCATGGTTGTCCCTTGCTATAAGATAGGGGTAAAATGAATATTTGATCATATCATATTTGCTATTAGTTATTCGGTTCTCTGTGTCTGGGTTTACTTTTATTTTGTATACTTTATTGTGATACGCCTAATCTTTATGTCACTGTATATATAGAAAGAGTCAGAAAGTATATAGAATGAAAGAATAAATACAAAGGGCCAAATTTTTTTGGACACTGTTGCTTGATTAGGATTCAATATTAATCAAAAGTAGTTTGCTTGTAACTTGGCTCTGTTGATTTAGAGAGAGAAAATACCGAAGGCTGCCGATTAATAGACACATAATCTTACAATTTAAAGCGGCCCTGACATTTACGATGCACCGAATCTCATAAGAACTTTGCGGTTAAGAATGTTTGGTGGGAAATAGTGCCAAAATGTGTGACCTCATGAAAAGTCTTTCCATTGCATCTCATCTACCGTTTATGAAACAAAAATAGTGGGGCTAGACTTAACTATAAGCTCCAGGGCTAGACTTAACTATAAGTTCTGGAGCTTACACAGTATTCAATGTTCAAACACATTTTGTTAGCATGATATTAATTAATAGAGATTTACTTTTCCACCCTATGCCTTTCTTCGTGCGCCCTATTTTTTCCACTTTTACCCCTGGTCCGGAATTCGTTTTCCGGAATGAATTGTTAATGTTTTCATGATTTATCCAGATTTTATATTCTGAAATGGTCTTTTTCCACATTGCAACAAATGAAACTTGGTACTTTCTGTAGGGTAAATGGTGGTTCGGATTGTATAATCTGGACAACCTCAACATATGATTCTTTTGTATGGACCACATTGCAACAAGAGTTTATGTGGTCCACAAATTCAAAGACCTCTATAAATACACCCTCTCCGGTTTTTAGCTTCAATACCAACAAAACACACAAACACACAAAAGAAAACCATGCAAATTTTTGTCATTAAGCTGAAGATCTTTCTCACGTTGTTGCAAATGGATAGTTCTCTATTTGACGGCGTGATGAAGATCTTCAGCATGCTGTCAAAAATACAAACAAACACACCAAATAGACCATGCAAATTTTTGTCATTGTACTGAAGATCTTTGTCATGCCGCTGCAAAATAGATTGCTCTCTATGTGACAAATAGATTGCTCTCTAAGTGCCAGTATGGTGAAGATCCTCAACATGCTTTCAAAAATATAAAGATTGTTTTGTTATTATCGTTTTTTTTAACTATTTATTTGTCTTATCTTGCTTATATTTATGTTATGTACCTTTGTTATATTTTTTCCAAGCCATTCACCACAGAAAATAAAGGGCCTGATGTAGTTCGGATTTTACAATTCAGACCACCTTCATGCTGTCCGGAGTATGCAATCCGGAAACCCTCAGTAACATTTTGGCCGATGACGTTTCACCAAAGGTTAGACCGGTTATTGGAGTTTGAATGTATTTTTTGACGGTTTTGAATGTGGAACACGTTTTATTTGACTGTAATTAAGACCTATGACTTATTTAAGGCTATAAAAAGGCTTGGATTTTCAACATTTTCCTTCATTCTTCTTCACCTCATTTCTTACATTTTCTTCAATTTTTTTTTTTTTTTTTTTTTTTTTTTTTTTTTTTTTTAGTTTTTTAGGTAGCTTTTAGGAGTGTTTGTGGTGTCGTGGTCATTGTTGACCGCTCATATGACCCTTGCAATTGCATTGCAGCTTATGCGGGGGTCGTATAACGGTCAACAAAGACCCTTGACATCAAAGAAAGACACAAAATATTCATATCGTATTTGTCCGGAATTTATTTTCCGGAAACACTAACAATCTGGTTCGGAAAACAAAATCCGGACGAGGGGTATTGTTGGAATTTTTGCAGGGCGCGCGAGAAGGCATCAGGGTGGGAAAAGTAAATTCCTAATTAATATTTTATTGATCCAAAATGATGTGAGATTATTAGTTAGACCTTTTTTTTTTAAGTGTTGAGTTAATGAATGTAGTGCTATATGGGATGCTCAAGTTGAAAAGGTAAAAATGAGTGATGTGTGGATGTATCCATTTAAGAATGCTTTTATGTAGAGATTTTCAGGAAAAATAGGTGGGATATGGTGGATGTACACCTTTTTTTTTTTGGTGAGAAGAGTTGAGATTTTCTCCAATCCATCTCTACTTGCCTTGCATAGTCCATAAAAAGGTCGAGAATTGTGGGTATGTAACTTAAGAAGTTACAAGATGAAATATATGTTGTCTTCGAAAAATAGTAGGTGAAGTCTCTATGTTGTCTTTGATGATTTGTTAACAAATTAGGTTAGATATGTGGGTTGACTTATTTAGCCCTTTTTTTTTTGGTGGGATGAGTTGAGAGTTCCAACCATCCAACCCATCTTGACTTGCCTTGCAAACTCCATAAAAAGTCGAGAATTGTGGGTACACAATTTAAAAAGTTATAAGGTGAAATCTATGTTGTCTTCGAAGAATTGTGGGCGAAGTCCACCATGTCTTTGATGAATCGTTGCAAAAATAGGTTGAATATGTGGATTGATCTATTTTCCTCATAAAAAAATTGTGGGTTGACCTATTTAACACACAATTTTTGATGGGGACTATGTTGTTTTGAAGTATTGTAGATAATTTACTCGATAATCAATAATAACTAACCATTTGAGTAAATATATAAGTAGTACCCACAAGCTGGTTTTTACTCTACTTGCATATTTACTAATGTGGCTAATTTTCAATGGTTGATGGTTAAATTACACAATTGACAACCAAGTAAAAGTCAAATTACAATATAATATGACTAATGAGAATTTTTTTAAGTGGGATTAAAGTCAAGACATTGTCAATATGTATAGTTTGATTCAATTATATGGAAAATTTGGTAGCACTAGTAGAGTATGTGGCGCTTTGGATGGATAGCTTATTCTGCATGGAAAGAGTCGTTGCATGCATCTCCAAAGAGGTTGATATGCAAAATGATGCTGTTTTTATGAGAAAATGTCACGTTTTTGAGTACCAGAATGTCAACGCACTAACATCACTTTTGGCAATCACATTGAAATCCATGGGCAGAATTTAGTAAAATAGAGAGATACTTTTAACACATAAAATGCAAACACAATCTGTTCTCCACTGAATCTGAATTAATGAGTAGCTTATCAAGCATGTAAGCAACAGGCTCAAGTTGGATGGAATAATTGTGATTATAATATTTTATTTTGGCTTAATTAAGAAGATAATATGATTGTTTTTCTTTACAATAATGATTTTAATTTGTTAAAATTCTCTTAATGGAATTCAGCATTGATGTTTTCATTATCATATACAAACCGATTTAACTATTAATTACATTTCATCAAAATATAAATAATATAAAAGCCTCCATTCCCACCTTCAACATCGTGCTTCCAAACATATGCACATGGTCAATACTTAGAACTAGAAAAAATTAGGAGGTTGAGAAGATTTGTGTTTTTATTTCTTATTGAATAACCTTTAACACAAATATGAATTCTTCTCTCTCAATCATATTTTTTCAATACACAAGAGTCGTGAATTGAACATATAATCACATGATTAAAATGCTCAAATATATTTGTTAGTGTTGAAATGTAATTAATATTTCGTTAACTAGTAAGAGGATCACCTCCTCAAATCACATATAACTGTCTTAACACTCCTTAGCTCCATTTAAGACAACGAAATGATATCATAATGTCTATGATTAACATATTTTTAGTTTTGAAAGTATTCTAACACAATGAAAAGGAACCGATCATATTTTAGTTCTTCCACATTAAACAAATTTTGTAGCATGAAGAAAAATAAACCCCTTATACAAGTTAGGGGTCTATCATTCTTTCTCTTCCCCTCTCTCTCTTCTTACTTTTATCCAAAGACCTCTCCTTCCATCTCCACTAAAACTCCCAATTAAAGCCTTAAAGTCGATTTGTTCAACATATGGGAGGAGAGTTATTTTAATGGATGAGAGGGGAGAAGAAGGGAGAAATTTTAAATATTTTGTTTGATTCAATGAAGTGATGTGCTAGATTTTAATGGAGGGAAAATGTAAAATTATATTTTCCACCATTCTAATATTTAATATTACATTAAATTAAATGATATTTGGGTATAAATATGCAATAATTATTCTTTTCCCTCTAAATCCTCCACTTTTGGGGAAGCTAAAATTGGTTTTTTGGTGGTGGCCGGGGTTTGAACCCCGGACCTTGCATATTTTATGCATTGTCCATACCAACTGAGGTAAGCTCACGAGGACGAAGCTAAAATTGGTTTAGCCACCCCAAATAATTAAATCAAATAACTCAAACATAAAGAATAATTTTCGACCAAACACCCCCTCAGTGATAAATAACTTGTTAAGGACAAATGTTGATAGTTGTTATTTTTTTTTTTTAGAAGTTAAAATAGAATATATAAATAGAAATCCTTGAAAATTCAGCACAAGAAGTGTCGAACCCAGGATAAAAATCATATTACATCAAAAAGTAAAACACAGTGAAAAAGAGGACAAAGAGACCTGATTACAATGTATTATTTTCAGCCATCAATAAGATTGAAGTTGTTAGTTTGATAGTGAGAAGAGTTGAACTAATAATCTCCTCAATGTATTATTCCGACCCTTGTGTGGCTCTCCTCAAATCACCTAGCAATATTATCAATCCTTAGTGATAAAGTACTTGATGAATCCCCATATATTCACCAAGAAAAAACAAAATGCACTTTATGAATTTTATTTCTTGATGTTTACTTTTAGTTGTTAATTATTTTTAGCAAATTAATATATTTATTTTTAGTTTTGATTTTCATATCTTGCTATATCTCGATAGGACTGTCAAGATTTCTTTTTTGTGCGCACACATAGAGCACTGAACACTAGAGACTGCATGCAAGTTAAATGGGAATAAATTCTAATTTATCTTTAATCAATAATAAAGTGTCTTTATCTAAAATTTTGAGAATCAATTACAGGTTCCTGGCTAGAAGAAAAATAATGTTGATATATTGTTAGCTGTCATATTATAATTAATTATAGGATCCTAGAGAATAAATTAATCTATCATGAGTATACTATAAATAGATGTTCCTTTCTTTGTAATTGTAAGTAAGTAGTGAGTGGCTTTGTGTAAGGAAATTAAAAGGAGTAAGTATTCAGTAACCCTCAAAGGCTTCCACGGCACCAAGTTGCCAATCAATCAATTACATGTAAATGTGAAGTCGTGGAAGTGCTTTTGGGGTTTCCGAATGCTTTAATCCTATGCATCCTCTCCACACCAAGTATGCTTGACATGCACTCAATCTTCTCACACATGTTTTAAACTATAATAGTGTTATTTATTGAGATGTCAGTTTATTTTCCACACCTCAACATTAATTTTTGTGAAACTCATTGAATTTTTAAACAACATTCCTGTAACTTAGAGTTAGAGGATGGCATGAGTTTATTTCGGTTTATTGAGGATTAAGACTCTTGAATTTTCTACGTGATTCTACTTGAGAAGAGTAAATGTTGAGTATTTTAGGTGTCAATTAATCGATGTGTTGACAAAGGACTTAGAGATGAAATGATTCAACCAACTTACTTTTAGGGTGTAAATGATGGTGTGGGATCTCTGGTCTTCTAGGAATAGAGTAATTTTTAAGGGGAAGACATAAATGTAGGAGGAAAGTTGCTCATATTAAAATCATGTCATGAAATTGTGTGGTGGGAAGAGCAAAATTCAAAGTGAGAAGAGTAATTTTCCATTAATTATGGCGGCTGACATCTTAACTATGTTGGCACTCTAAGTTACCATAATATGATGTTTTGAAATCTTAGCTATGCTGACATCCCAAAACATCGTGTGCCAAATGCACCTCATCCTACATATTATTAATAAAAAAGAATAATAAAACAAAAAATGTTGGGGGCCAAATCAAATTCAATAAAGTTAAACGACATGTAGGCATATCAAACGTATCTAAAAAAAAAATCCGTCGTAATAAAACTAGGATATATATATATATATATATATATATATCTATATATATATATATATATATATATATATATATATAT
>Ga0228711_1009534_pt1 | contig 13129 bp, 6 predicted proteins | sample MedpolnodulmetaG_2_FD_177996 | JGI IMG/M metagenome (GOLD analysis project Ga0228711, IMG submission 177996) | Root nodule microbial communities from Medicago polymorpha collected in Santa Monica, California, United States - brown nodules | ecosystem: Host-associated > Plants > Roots > Nodule...
ATTGTCGAGTGATTGTGATAATATCGTTTAAAAAAAGGCTAGAATCTGTTATTTGGTCGAGAGATTGCAGCTGTTACGCTTGGTTGATGTCTCTGACCCCAAGCGAAATAGCCCTATCTCTTCTCGTTTTACTTTTATGTCGAATAGAACAATAGATTTACACAAGCAAACAATTTATACCCAAACACTTAACGTGATGAATATTGTGAAAACACTTATGAAATACGCAACCCCTGCGGATACAATCCATTTATACTTACGTGTAAATAGTTTTATGACATGTAAAAATCTTACATCAGAGCCCTAACTTAAGTTAACTTACAATGGGTTGCATTCTAAAATATTTACTCATATGACAAAAGCCAACCAGCTACCACTCAAATAAAATGGAACCCATCTTCACGGGTCAGTGATCATTGATTATAGTTTGTGGTTAAACTCGGTGATTGATCAATTATAGCATTGTATTTTATTTTTTTTGGAGGGGTATAGCATTGTATTTTGTTAATTTTTTCTTTGACAAGGTATTTTGTTGATTTATAGGAGTAAACTGAGTATTTCAACGGAAAAAGAAAAAAAAAGTAAATTACATTCCCCTCCCATCAAAGATGTTTGAATTACACTCCTCTCTTCTCCCCTCAAAGATGTTTGAATTACACTCCTCTCCCCTCTTATGTTAAAATATACACTCCCCTCTTATTCAAAACATATTAGAAAACTTTTCACTCTCCTCCCCTAAGAGAAGCTTGAATTACATTCCCCTCTCCCTTATGTTGAAATCTACACTTTACTCCCTCAATATTTATTTTTATTTCTAATAATCTAGAAAAATAATAATAATCTAACATACTTTGATAAAAATAGTATTGCAGGTCTATTTTAATATAATAAAAAATTGAATACATATTTTTCGCTATTTTTTATTTACAATTTCATTAATATGTAGTTTTAATTCCTATTATAAAATATGAAACAACCCAAAATAAAATTAAAATATATGAAAAGTTACTAAAAACAATAAAACATGGTTATTTAAAAGTTAATTTTATACTCTAAATTATCAAATCAATAGCAAAATATTTAAATTTAATTATCATTGACATTTAAATAATAAAGAAATGAATTAATTTTTCTTAATGATAGTTCAAAATTAATATATATCATAAAAATATTTATTTATGTTAAAATATATTAAAATGTAGTGCATATTTAATTATTAAGGGGGGAGGGGGGTTTAATTCAAGCATCTTATAAGGAAGGGGAGTATAAATTTTATTTTTCAAGGGAGGAAAGTGTATATTTTAACATAAGAGGGGAGGAGAGTGTAATTCAAACATCTTTAAGGGGAGGGAACTGGGGAGTGTAATTTACTCAAAATATTCATTCACGTTTGGTACCAACCCACTAAAGTTAAAAATCAAATAACAAGTGAGGTATGAGTAATTAACCATATCTATTAACCATATCTATTTTTGGTTCAAAGTATAAAGGAAAATTGATAAATCTTTTACATTTTTTGATAGAGTATGTTTTTAAAGAGTGATAAATTTATGTTTATGGTTAATATATTTTTAATTTTAAGAATATCATAAGTTATTATATTAAATTTGAAGAATTCATATAAACCCTTCCAATCCCCCCTCCTCTAATAAAATTTTTTAGTTTCCCAAAATGACTATATTTTGAAGAAAAATAAGCCTCCAAAGCTCTACCTCCCAATCTCTTCTATTTTTTTGTATATACTCCTTCCTTTTTTTCCAAACTCTTCGAGGTCGAATTCTCTTAAAGAGAAAGAGAATGATGTGATCCTAATATGGTCTCCCTTGACAAGAAACATTAAGTCATTATGAAGTAAGAGAACCAAATTATTTTTGGTTCAAAGTTTTTATTTTCGTAAGTCACCATATATCGGTCTTGTTTTGGCCATATCTAGAGCTTCCAATGATTGGTGCAATCTTTAATTCGTTGAAAAGCTTAGAAATTTATCTGCATTTCATCTTTTGGAATCAAGATCAAAATCCGCATCTTTTGCGGTGAAAAATGGGCTTGAAGTTTCAGACGTGATTCAAATAAAGAGCTGGAAGAAGAAAAAAAAAAAAAAAGGAAGGGACAAGCATTCATTATTGCAATTATTAGTTGCATTTCCATTCATTTTGTAAGGGTGTGTTTGTTTCAAGTTTATCAAATTTATTCTTAGGAATAACATTCATTGGAATATAAATATGAGAATTTTATTCCAAGGAATCTAGAAAAAAATATGTTTGGTTAACTTTATAATATTCCTAGGAACCATAAAAATAGGGATTATAATAGGTAACTATTACATATAAATTTATTCTCATCTTCATGGGAACTTTATTCCCACCCTTTTCTTTGGGAAAATTTTTCTATTCACAAGAACATTTTATACCTGGGAATAAAATTTAGTAAACTTGTAACAAACATGGGCATACATGTTTCTATCATTTTATTTCCAGAAATCAACAAATATAACTTGAAACAAACACACCCTAAGTGTTTTAGAATCAAAATCATCATGTAATAAGCTCATAAATAGAGCACGAAAATTATATGTAAGCAGATGAATTTTGATATAAAAAAAAAGTCACTTTATGTCAATTTGAAAGATTTGCTTATTTTTTTGTTCTGGATTGAACAATGACTTATCTTATCAAGAAACCACGTTGCTTCTTTAACCTTAATATCAAAATCTCCCTCATTATTCACAAATATATTCAAATCAAAATTATATCCCCTTTTAACCTTCATCACTTCCCCTCCAAACTTGAAAACAAAATCCAAGAGAGTTAATTTATTGCTTCTTGTAATTATTTGTCACCTTAAATTTTGGATCGAGTAGCCTTATAAACTTTTTGAATTCAACCCAACGTAAGTTAATTCAAGTGGGGTTCAATGTACGTAAACTCATGTTGAAGGTATTTTGATCTGATTACGTGAGAGTGAACAAATTTGTTTGGAAGAAGAGCAATTTTCACGACGTAAAATCTTCCTTTCTCAATATTTTTTTTTTTTTTGGAGTATGCTGTTGTTTCTTTTCCACATATGGGCATGCATACTCTATTGAATTGAGGTGAGGAAAATGCCAAAAGAATTTTGGATTAGTGTTGAATGTTTTGAGTAAATCTCCTTTCGTGGTTGGATCACAGCCACACAACTATGATCAAAATATCAAATACAGTGATTGACATTAGACAAAGCCAGCTTCACTCTTTTGGGACGAGAGTACAAGACGAAACCACTATATCATTTGTAGTAAAATGATAAATGAAAATTTGGAATTTTCGTAGAACCCTAGACAACATGTTTAAATTGACTTTCCTTAAAAAAAAATGTTTAAAAACATATTATAATTTATAACATTGTTTATAAGCTGTTTTTAGCTTATTTTAATAAGTTTTTTAAGATAATTTATAAAAACAGCTTATTGCTTACACAAAAATTAATTAATTTTTTATTTTTTTATGATAAGTGTTAGTGCACAAAAAACAGTTTCTTAAATTGAAACAGTCGGGGTTTAGGTACCCGAGTATAGATGTAAATCTTAAGTACCTAGTCCAAAACTATAGACCGGATGGAATAATCCTGTAGCACTTCTAGAACTAATTAAACATGTGAGCTCTTGCCTTCAGTAAAGAGAAGACAATCATCAGCGAGTAATAGGTGAGAAAAACTAGGGCCTTCCTGAGAAATTTTGATCGGCTTTCAGTTGTTGCTAGTAATCTGTTGTTGTATCATCAGAGATAATTTCTCCATGCAAAGAACAAAATAAATAAGGTAGAGTGGATCTTCTTGTCGTAAACCTCTTTGTGGTTTGAAACTATCAAAGCTTTTCACCATTCCACTTAAAAGAAAGTGAAGAAGAGGTAATACACTCATGATCAAATTAATTGTGGGGGAGGAAACCCAAATTCAGAAAGAGTTAACCTTAGGAAATTCCAATCTACCCAATCGTAAGCCTTCTCAAAGTTCACTATAAATAATAAAAATCATTTGTTACCCTTTTTTCTGTGCATACAGTGAGCAATCTCTTGAGCAATAATTGCATTTCAGAAGTACCTCTATTAGGAATGAAAGAGCTCTGAAGAGGACCAATAAAATCATCCAAGAAAGTTCTGATACATCTAACTAGCACTTTTCAAATCGTCTTTAAAAGCACGTTGTATAAGCTAATAGGACGAAAACCTTTGAAACTCTAGGGGATATCAATTTCCGTGTGTCATACCCTAATTTTTTACTTAAGATTCCATGTTCACATGTCTTTTTGGCCCGGAATATTCTTTATCTTTTCAAGGAAAATTGCAGTTGAGAGATATTTTAAAATATCTAATTTTTTATTCGTTTGGGGCCCACTTTTTATTTATTTTATTTTTAGTCCTTTATTTATTTTTAGTTTTTTTTTGTATTTTATTTTATTTTAGTTTTTTATTATTATTTCCCTTTTTATTATTCAGTTTTTATTTATTTATTTAATTTCAAAAGTCCAAAGTCAGAGTTCTTCATGGCCATCAATTCCCTATGTCAAACTTTCCTTTTTCTCAATTCACTAATTCAAGTCCATTGAATCCCTTTAATCAGGAATCAATTGTATCCAAAAAGTCAGAGGCCAAGAGCTATTAAAAGAGAATTTTCAGATCAGAAACGAAGAGGAATTTTAAAAACACGCAGCAGAGAAAAAGAAAATGGAAAAACGATAATTTTCCTCAGAACACTACACAATCTCAAAATCACAGATCCAGAAATTTTTTCCAGAAAAGCCCAAAAACACAAACATCACGTACACAGTTACAACAACCACACACCAAACCGAAATCAAATCCGAACTCACCCCCAGGGGCCAAAACCGTAACCCTTTAAAAACCAGATCATTACATCAAGAAACAAAAAACATATCCAAAACAAAACCAAAAAAAAGTGTAGAATTTTGATTGTAGATCTAAGGCTAGGTAGGTGTTGTTTGAAAATTTTGAGGTAAGGAAATAGATAAGAAAGGGGAAGAGAAGAGAAAGAGAGAGAAAAAAATTAACAAAAAAAAAGAGTTTTTTACAGCTACGATGGCCGGCCACCGCGCCGAGGCCTCACCGGGAACTCACCGTGTTTAGAGAGAGATCGAAGGGGAATTTGAGAGAGGGAGGAAGAGAGAGAAAGTTTTGAGAAAAATGAATGAAAAAACACAAAAAAATAAAAATAAAATATTAATAGCCCCCCTTTATGAGATCAAATCTGGGACCTTGATCAGATCAACGGCTCAGATTTGATCTTAGTGGCCCATGAGCATTTGGGCCTATGTCAGCCCAATCTGTTTCCTGCTTTGCTGATTACACCCCATTTTATTACTTGCACCCTATGTCTTGTATTTCTTTTATTTTCTTGCATTTTTATTTTTTTATCATTTTGCATTTCATTTTATTTCTGTTTATTATCATCATTAGCATTTTAATTTTTGTCATTTAGCAATTTTGCAATTAGAATGTATTTTTGGAAAATTGTAAATATAAAGAAAATATGCATTGTCTTTATTTATTTATTTAGCTTTTATATATTAAAAATGCAAAAAAAAAAAAATTAGTTTTAGTTTATTATCCAAGGGAAGGGGATTCATTTTGACCTAGTGTCACTACGGAATTCTCTCGCGTTTAATTTATCGTTATTTTAATTTTTAGGCTTTAAAAAAATAAAGATATAAAAAACCAAAAACATTTAAATAATCAAAAACAAAATTTTAAAAAAAAAGTTTTTCTTTTCTAAAAAAAACCTTGATCTTCATCAAGTGATTTTCAATTTTTAATTTCCCAAAACTTTAATTCATCTTAATATATCTAAACATTTTCTTTAAATTAAAAAACACTAAACAAATTTTATCTTTGTCATTTGGTTTTTCACTTTTAAAATCCTTTTCAAAAACTAATAAGGAAATCAAACAAATCATTCGGCTTTTTACCCCGAACTATGTAGGCAAAAGACCTTGTCTTTCCAAATTAAAAAACCATAAAAAAAAATATTTTCTTTTTTCATCATTACACTAATCTTTTTTTCCAAGCAAATAATAATTAATTTTTGCCAAAAATAAATAAATGCAAGAGGTTTCTATAGAGTACTACAGACGTTTAGGGTGTTAATACCTTCCATTTACGTAACTAACCTCCGAACCTTAAATCTCTAAAAATTGTGGGTTTATTCGAACTTTTTCCCCTTTCCCTTGGGAAAAAAATTAAATCTCGGTGGTGAACTTAAATTTTTGAGTCAACGCTAATCAATAGCTTGATCTCTGAAAATCACCACGACACCGGGATGAGAACAATCAAGGTCTTTGCAAGAGTATGATCAATAACGCCGGAAGAAAAAGCATTAGACACCATTTTCCATACATCATTCGCAACAATATGCCAATAAATTTCGTAAAATATCGGTTGAAATCCACCAGGTCCTAGGACTTTGCAAGAGTGCATAGAGAAAATATCATCTTTAACCTCTTCCATTGTGACAGGCAAGAGAAGCTGGTCCTGCAATGCCAATAGATGGAATATATATAGTTGTAAACTGTATGAGGATTACAAGGATCATTTGATTTGAATAGATGCATAAAAAACTCTGAGGCTTTCCCTTTGAGAATGCTTGCATTCATGCACCATACGTTTTCCACATTCAAACCAGAAATTTTATTTCGCCGTCTTCTGATGATGGCCTGCGTGTGTAATAAAAAAGGGTAAAAAAATATGGTAAAATTAAGTGAAAAAAGGGTAAAATTTACTTTCTTTGCTAATAATAAAAAATAACATTTGCTTATGGCTTTTGCATATAAAACGTTGATTCTAGTCTCCCCCACAATCGTTTCTATCACAGAATTTGAAATTTTTTATATATTGTGTTACTAGTTTTACCCTCTCTTTAGGTTATTTGGTAGAGGTTTTCTCTTGGAAAAATACTTATGTGCAGTTCTCCGAATAGCTAGTGTTCATCCGGTTCAAACTATAGTTACAAAATAAATTATTAATCTAAATCATTTTTAAACGATAATGTTTAGGTACATTCATGTGAGGAACTGGGCAAACTGCGTGTAAGGAACAATACCTAAGTATCCTTTCTTACGTTGGTTTTCTCTTTTAACTGGTTTTCACCATTGGTGGTGATCATTGTTGTTTCTTAATATTATTAGACGACTTTGGTTACACAATGAAAGATTTTATCGGACTAGGTCCCGTGATTTTTATTTTTTCACGGGATAGCAATTCTTTCGGACTAGGTCCAGTAATTAACAATTAATAATTTGTTGTTGGGATGAATCTAGTATTGATATTTAAGCAATTTTTTTTCTTGAAGTTGGAGAATTGCATTGTTGTTGTTGGAAACCATGGTGATGAATCTGATATTTGACGATGATAAATGATTTTTTTTTAATTGAGTTTTAAATTTTTAGCAGTTTTGGCCCCCTATGTTTTAAGAAGTTGCGATTTTGGCCTCCTAACAAAATAAAATACAAAATCACTCTTAAGTATTGCCCTTTTTGCAGTTTTGACCCCTAATACCAATTTTGACCAAGTCAATGCACACGTAGACTCCACGTGTAATTTTATTTTTATTTTTTTAATTAAAAAAATTATTTAATTTTTCTAATTTATTTTTATTTTTTTAATAATTAAAAATTAATTACAACAATAATAACGTGGAAATTATTTTTCCCTACTCATTAATGTCAAGTATGTACCATATCATTAATGAGTGTGTGGCACTACTAAAGGAGAAGAGGGACGAAATATTTTTGTTGACTTTTTAATTGGAGGAACCAAAAAAGTGGTTTTGAAAAAAGGGAATCAAAAGTTAAAAAATATGTAAATAGGGTGACCATGTGGGTAAAAATATTCAGATTAATATAGACTAATTTCTCTTTTTATTTTTCTTTCGAACAAATAAGGACCGAACAATGCTAAGTTGACCAACAAATTAAGATGTCCAAATAAAAGATTAAATAACATAACCAGGAACTGCAAGTGTTCTTCGTTCAAATCTCACAAGTTTAAACAATGGGTCTTGTTAACCAGTATTCTAAGGGTAATGGTTAAGGAAACTCTAAATAGAAAAATTGTCTTGTAAATATAAGTTATGATTTTTAATTAAGTAATAATTACACAACTTTTTATAAAAAGTTGCTTGTTTTGGTTGATTAATCAATGCCCTAAGAAGACTATTTAGCATTCTCCTTAAATAATTAAATAATTGGCAATTAATATCTGCAATTCCAAGAGGTACGTGACAATTAATGACTTGCTAATAGAATCAACCTTTCTATCTCATACCATCTTGGCGTACACAAACCTATCATAACGCGTCTGCGTCGTCAGGCGTTAGGCGCTATTATAGACTGCTCATAAAAATATTTTGTTAGCGCTTTTGACTAAACGCTATTATTTGGCTACCTCCATGAAGAAGAAGTGAAAAAAAAAAGAAGTATAAGAAAGGATGCTAGAGTTTTAATCTAATGTAAAGTTTAACATTACAAGAGAAACAAAAGAAATATTATAGCATAACTATTATACTATTAATACAACAAGTCTTATCCCATTAATCACATACGATTACATGGATCAAATTACACTATCACTAACCATTTAATGCTTTAGGCAACGACACAAAACTGTGGCTAGAAGTGCAAAAACCGTAGCGTAAACGTTTATACCAGGTTTACAGGGCGTGGTATATATAATGTTCGAACAACACACTATAACTCCTTAAAAAGAAAAACAAATAAAAAAACACTATAACTAATAATTCTGTAACATATTTAACAAAAATATCACAAAAAATAAATATTTTGTTAAAAGACATACACCAAGTATTATACAGTATTACAATTAACACTAAATCACATAATTTCATAACAATTGATAGATAAACGTGGTTTAATGAGAATCTTAAGTGGGGTAGCTCTAGGGAGTGTTTGTTTGAAGTTATATTTGTATATTTCCATGAATAAAATAATAGAAATATACATTCCAATGTTTGTTACAAGTTTATTAAATTTTATTCCTGGGTATAAAAGATTCCTGAAAAAGAAAAACATTTCCATAGAAAATGGTGGGAATAAAAGTTACTATTAAGATGAGAATAAATTAGTGTGGAATTACTCATTAACCTTCTTATTATAATAGTTCATGGAAAAAAATAAATATTAACCAAACGTCTTTTTTTTAAAATGCCCAGGAATAAAACTCTTCTTTATATTTCCAAGAATAACATTCCTAGAAATAAATTTAGTCAACTTAAAACAAACGTCCCTTAAGCTTTGTTTGCGAGTTGGGTTTTGGAGGGGAGAGGAAGGGAAGGAAAGACTTATGAAGAGGTAAACCCTTGTTTGAGAGTTTTTAAAGAATAGGGAAAGGTTTTGGTGGGTTTTGAAGGGCTTCATTTGTCCAATTTTAAAGTTCCCCCAAATTGGGGGGTTAAATATACAAATTGACAATTTTGTCCTCATAATAATTCAAAATTTCAATTATAATTTACAAGATAAATAACAAAGGTTTCACTCATATCAACAAGTTCATGGGATGGATTTAAGATATCAAAGGAATGCAAAAAACTAGCTAGAGTGAAATGCAACACTTGAAGTCCAAGTGATAAATTACTACCTCTAACATCAACATCTTTATGAGTGGTAAGAAATCTTTCTGGTTTGAACTCTAATGAATCTGATCAAATATTAGGATCAATGTTAATCTTCCAAAAGATTTGTGATTAATCAAGTTCCCTTATAACATGATAACCACCTAAGGTACAATTCTCTTAGAATGCACGAGGTCCTCCAATGGGGGCTGGTGGATACAATCTTAGTGTTTCTTTGATTATAGCTTGAATATATACCAACTTACTTCTATCTGACTCGTTTACAAATCTCTCTTTGCCAACTTGAGTGTCAAGTTCTTCTTTTGCTTTTTCCATTACAAGAGGATTATTCAATAGCAAACATAGTGCCCATGTAAGGGTGACCACTACTTGTGTCACTTCCTCCATAAAACAATGTCTGCAAATTAAGTGTAAATATCTTAATAAGTATGGTTCGGATGAAGGAGTGAATATTAATCTAAATACTAATGTTTGCAATCCAAAAAAATAAATTCTATTAAATGTCTTTTTAACTTCAATGGTCCGCCTTTGACCATATCTCAAAAGGTTTGTATTAGAAGCACTTGTTACTTGACTGAGTTATTCGCTAAACAATTAAAACTATAAGGGTTTTTAATATCGAACTCAATAAAATGTTTGAAGTTGAAAATTCACCATTTTTTAACCTTCTCCCGGTATGTATAAGTGTAACATTGATGCATCATTCTCCAATGCTCGAAACAAAGTAGATATATGAATTGGCATCAGGGATGATCAGGGGAAATTTTTTCTAGCCAAAACTGAATGGATCTCTTCTACTCTCGAAGTTGATAATGATGAAGCATTAGGACTCTTTTTGTGTTTGGATGAAAATCATTAGGACTTTTAACTACTTTTAAAAGGATGAGAGAACTACAACAGCTAGTCATTATCCATCATTGCGGACGCATTTTATCGACATATCTTGTGAACTCTCATGTTAGGTCCATTATGAGTCAAATCAATGAAGTTCCTCATAATCTTTCCAGGATGTGAAATTCTAGCACACTTGTTTTAATATGTTTTGTAAGATGTTTCAACGTTTATAATGTTCCAGTCAATGTTCCAACATCACGAAATAAACAGAAATAAAAACAAGAAAAAATAAATGACAAGAAAGTAAAGAACACAGTGAGTTTGTTGACCCAGTTCGATGACAAACACACCTACTCTGGGGGCTACCAAGCCAGAAAGGAAATCCACTAGTGTAGTCCTTATTCTATAGTTATCAGCAAACTCCTCGTTTACACAAAAGACCTAGGACCTACACGTCTAGACTTCAACCTAGGAACTCCTAGATCTGAGATCTCATCTCACTATCCTATGGTCAATCACAGCCCTTGTGACCTATCAGACCTCAAACAACAAACACAAAGATGAAGTTACCTTCAAACAAACAACTAACACCTTGTTTCACAACTTCGGTGTAGTACACACGAGTATCAAACTCAACACACAGTCCTAAACATGTATCACAAACGATACAAGAAAGGCTCACAATAAAGGGTCTAAACTTGCATCAACATGATACAAGAGTAGAGGACATGTAGACTCAAAATCCTAAAAATCTAAACTTTTTAGTATGACGGCTTGAATGATCAATTAAGTCTTGAAGTCTTGTTTATATACTGAAGCAGTTTGGGCTAAATACTTAGTTGGGCTTCAGCACAAAGCAGATCGGTTCAGCTAATCTGCAAAATAGAAATCATAAACAAATATAGAAAGTCCTAAAATATCGGAACATCTTTAGGATCGTTCCAACCAATAACAAATATTTCCTAAAATATAAATACTACTTTAGAAATATTCCACAGCTGATTCTGTAAAGATATGTGCGTTGCTTGATCAATAAGATAAGGAAATATTGTTTCCTTAAACAATAAAGGGCGCGCGTACAAATAGGCATGAACCCAAGCACACTGAACCGTGCTAGGATGTTGGAACATCGTATCCAACATCTCACAGAGATGCCTAAACACATGTTGGAACATTGGTTCCAACTTACACATCAGGGATATTTGTTTTTAGCAATAATGCAGCCAATACAAATACCCAACATGTTGGAACATTTTTTAAAGTAATGTTATCCATTGTTTCATTAGTTAAAATCTGTATAGATTTTACTACTTTTTTGAGTGAAATGTTGATATGGGATTTGTTATAGTGTTGAAAATTTGACGACCCAGTAACCCTGTTTCGTTGTTCTTGAAGTAATAATTGTATCTTTTTCTTATATTCTTATCTTGTATTCGAAACAATGAAATTTCAATTTAGTATCTGAACAATAGAAATATAAGAAATAGTCTATGAACTATTATTACAATCCATTATGTTAATCCCTCTTTTTTTTAAAAAAAATATGAGAGATAATAATAGTTTAAAATATGAGAGATAATGATAGTTTAGGGACTATGTATTGTTTATCTATGAAGTACCCGCACCTCCGCTCATTTTTCAAAGCTTCGTGACTCGCCGCTTTTTGCTACAAACACGCTCACCGCTAATTCCGTTCCGGTATTTTTTTTCTCTTTATCCTCGCGTATAAACTTGGTGTAGTTGATGACTTGGGAGTTAGGAAAGTATATGTGTTCAGTTATTATATGGTTAGTATTTTAAATATATTTATTTAGATTATTGTGGATTGGATTTAGTTTCCTACGTTTTTATATTTACTTGCTGATTGTGAAGTTTAGGATTTAGTTTCCTATGTATAATTTTGTAGTAGTTTTAAAAATCTTACTAGTAGGCCCTTGAATTTTGATAAGTCCCAATAATGTTTATGGAGTAGCCTCTGATATAGGAAGATTTGTTTGTATAATTATGTGATGGTTTTATTTGAGATGGTTGGTGGAAGAAAAACATGTGAAAGTAAGGGAAAATCATGGAAGTTGCTGTTCATAAGTTGTTGATTTTCTATGGATTGGTGATGCACAAAGTTTTGTGATTCTCCTTGGCTATAACATCATTTTGGTTCCTATAAGTGTAATTTGCTATCACAATTCAATCCTCTATTTTTTTTCTCGATTGGCTACTTTAGTCTCTGATACTAGCTACAATGACCTTTACTATTGCGAAAATCACTTTGAAAAAACCAAAAATCATCCTCTTCAAACTTCTTCAAACAATAGCATTTTTTTTGTTTTAAAAAAGGAAAGAAACAAACATCACATTTTTGAGCTTTTAGTTGAGGTGAAATCCACCACTGATTGGAAAACATGCAAAAGTTGCTATAGAGAAGAAGCTTAATATTCCCATTAGAACAATAACTTATGAGCGTCACAATGTTTTAAAGCTGAATTTAGCCAAGAATTTGCATCTTCACTGCTATCAGCTCTCCATTTGACATCTATTCTCAGCCTTATACACAATACCGGAACAACCTTTTCCAATCACATTTTCATCTTTCAAGCAATCCAAGATATTATTTATGCTGAAATTCAATTTCTGAAATGGGATGAAAGTCCAAGGGTAAGAG
>Ga0228711_1009535_pt1 | contig 13128 bp, 7 predicted proteins | sample MedpolnodulmetaG_2_FD_177996 | JGI IMG/M metagenome (GOLD analysis project Ga0228711, IMG submission 177996) | Root nodule microbial communities from Medicago polymorpha collected in Santa Monica, California, United States - brown nodules | ecosystem: Host-associated > Plants > Roots > Nodule...
CTCAAACTAACACTTTAGTACCCCTAAAGCTAGATGAGACTTTGATTACAATTTGTATGAAGTTTGAGTGTTTGTAGAAACACACAAAAGGAGAATGGAGGAAAAAGTTATCTTTAAAGAGATAACAGAAAGAATTGATTTACACTTTTAAAGACTTCTTGGAATCTTTGTGATGATCAATTTTTGCTAAAGCTTCAAAACACTCATATGTTGTTTTTCTTGTATGATTTGCAATGGTGCAAGTAATGCTGAGCCTTTCACTTCTATTTATAGAGTTCTTGGGCTCTTGTAGCCGTTGGAGGGTGATCAATGGTGTTGTGCCATGTGTCCTGGGCTCCACTGACTTTTACTTGAAATTTTGGGCAAACTGAAGTACTTCAGAATGTTGTTGTGTTCATCATGATCTTCATCTGGGTTCATGTGGATGAACGGTCAGATATGTTTTTGGGTTTTACCATATGAATATCACATGAATTTCTGGGTTGTACTATGAAGATTGTTCTTGGACGTACTTCAGAATGTTCCTGGGTCAGATCTTCTTTGAAATCTGTCTTGGAACTAGTGCAGAATTGATAAAGTTGAACTGTCACTTCAAGCCCATGCTTTAGGGGATTTGGTTAGCTTTGTACAGGACCAACTCCCTTATGTGTCGAATTTCTGTTGAATCAGACTTGATCTTGCTTTTGGATTTGCTTTTTACTTTCCAACCACTGTACTGTTCATGTCAGAAAAAGCATAGAGCAGGATCGAACTTTCTGAACTCAGGGTACTTCAGAATGTTCCTTTTGTTTCACTTAGGATGATTTGTAAAACTCTTATTTGATGTAATCAAATCCTAATAGTGAAACATTGATGAAGTGCAGCATGGAAAACATCTAGGATGATATTCTTAATGGAATATTCCTAATGTTTTGTACTTCAAATGTTCATAGTCTTGAAAGAACATTGAAGATGCCCTTTTTGACTTTAAATAAATAAATGTCTTTATTCCTTGATTGATCTTAGTCAATGTACTTTACTGGGCTTTTATTTAAGTCACGTGAACCTTTCATGTTCTTCATTTGGTTCATGAATTTCTGGGCTTGGTTCTTGATGTTCATCATGAACAACCTTCTGAACTTTGTCCAACCTTCTGAGCTCTTTTTAACTTTCTGAACTCTGACTGAGTTCTTAAGTCTTTATGTCCTTTGATTTCTTGTTTCTTGGTATGAATTTAAACTTTGTTTGTGTCTTGGTTAATCACTCAAGAATGCACAAATACCAAGAACTATTAAAGTCCATTAACCCTTTAATCACCATAGATGTCTTTAATGATTTCTTGATCCAAAGTCAAAATCATTGTCTGCATAAGATATGTTCATGTCACATCTGTTCTTGCATGTTCTTGGCGTGGACATTGATTTATGGGTTTGCTCTACTGAACCTTCTGAGCAACCTTCTGAACTTCTTCTGAGTTCATACATAAGAACTTCAGAATGTTTCTTCCGGGCTCCTTCCTTTTTGACGGTTGTACTTTGTGCTGAACATTCTGATGTTCTTCAACACTTTGAACCTTATGAAGGTTGTTTATTTATTTCCTTCAAGAACTACTTGAAGCATATAAATGAGAGATCATTTGTTTTGACAAACAAGATGATTCTTTCTTTGAAGTCCAAAAGAATATTTCTTTCCATCTAGTTCATCATTGCATGCAACCGACGACTTTAAATATTCTTATTTATCCATGAAGTAATCCTTTATTATTTCTGGATATGTTCAGGGTTAATGTTCATGATTATTATGAACTCCATTCATATGAACATTCTGATCTCTGTTCATATGAACATTCTGAACTCAGAACTTCTTATCTTCAGAAGCTTTGGAAGTGTGATACTTTGAGGAGGTTCTGAGAATCTTCCTAGCTTGTATGCATATTTCCTTTTATCATATAACATAAAGCTCAATCTGAGTTTTGTCACATAACTTCAAGCACACTCTTGTGTAGCTTGTGATGTAAGTTCTTTCATCATGATTCAAGTTCTTCCATCATGATTCTTGAGCTATGAATCTTCATGGAGATACGATCTTGTTGTTTCAACTTTTGATATACTCATTCTTTCATTGTTGAGTAGATATAATGCACTTATCAATGTGGGTGACTTCTATCTTATCCACTTATGTGATTCCTGTTCTTTTAACAAAAACTCAAGTGGAAACATCAGTAGATCACCATTCATAAAACTTATTATTTATTCCACGAGGTTTGTTATCATTAAAACATTCATCAAAAAGATTTTTGCTTCAACAGCTTTAACATGTTCTTATAGTGCATCAAAAAAAAAAATAGTTACAAGTTAAGTAAGGGCCTAGGCCCACACACACTAACGTGGGACTGTCCCTGATAACAAGTTTATCTTGGTTCACTTCAAACTTAGCAGCTACCTCTCCAATCCTCCCCTTACAAGAGAGTTCACCTCAGTACGATCGAAGTATTAATTCGCTATAATTTAAATCGATTACAAGCTCTAAGGTATAATCTTTTCTACCTGACAATACCGTAGATTTTACACTACAAATATTTATGAGTAAACCTAGTCCCTTTGTCTTGCTAAAGATATGGGCGTAACTTGTGAAGAGTTACAACAATGATAATATGAAAGGTTGTTTGGTAGTTACAGAGTGTACTCTCATAGAGAGGGTGATACAACTTCTAGCTCAATTTAGCAAGTTTATTTCTCTAAAAAATATTTGAATGTTTCTCAGTATTGTTCTTGCTTGGTATTGTGCTTATGTGTTGTATTTTGCTAAGTGTTTGAGAGCTGTTTATATAGCCAAGTATGATTGGACTGTTGTAGAGCATATTCCTTAAATTGTATCCTTATCTTGAATTTTGAACCGTTGTAATGATATGTCACTGATTCTTGCGACGACTCTTTGCTAAGAAAGGAAACTTTTGGTTTTGGAATTCGAAAAGTACCTTTTGAAAAGAAGAAAAAATTATAAGAGATTATCATATCAAGTCACAACCAGGTCGCTATCTTTAAGACGTTTCATGTCACAACCTGATCAAGAAGTTGTGTAAGGCAGACTATCCATTGTCCCTCTAGGATAAAACAACCCAGTTCTCACTATGCGATTACCTACTGCAGTTTAGATAGCCTCCGTCACATGATATATATATTCTTGAGCGCTCTGTCCATTCACAAAAGTGGGTATCCCAAGGGCACACCTTGTGTGTGATCCCCCACTTATATAAACACTACTGATGTGTGTGTTCTCTCCAATGTGGGACTTCCATATTTTTTTTAATTTACACAACACTAGTTCTATCCAATGTGGGACCTTGTGTTTACCCTTCCAGCTTCCAATCATTTGCTATCATTGATAGATATGAATGAATGCTTAGCTGATTGCAATTAATCAAGAATATCACAAAATTCATTCATATATTGAAAGAGAATGGTTTCTTCGGCAACAGTCATTAAACTTCATCTTAATTATATATAAAAAAATGTTGCACTCTATTTATACTTTGTTCATATTGTATACTTTGTCTTAGAATAAGTGAAGAAAACCAAAAGAGATACACTTACAGTGTATTGAGCTTAATTTGTTTACTACTCCTAGAGTTTATGTAAACACAATTGTTGTAATCATTCTTTGTAAATACCATTTTTTTTCACCTTCACACTCTAGATATTCATATTTCCCCCCCTCCCCTTCCACTTTTTCTTTTTTAAATAAATGACACTTTCCACTTGGCCATGTGTACCCCTCTTTTTCTTCTTCTCGTTCTCTTTCTCTTTTGACCCTTCTTTTTCATCGATTTATCTCTTTATAAATATGAAATAGGTGAAGTTTTATTAAACTTCATGAACATTCATAAGATGTTTAAATAAAATTTGACATGAAGAAACATTTTAGGAATCACGTGAAATCTAAACCATTAAAAGATAAAAAGACGGGAGAGTATTATAATTTTTTTCTTACCATCCATGCCAATATATATATATATATATATATATATATATATATATATATATATATATATATATTTTGAAATAAAAAATAAATTTAAAAGCTAAAGAATTTGTATCTAATATACTTAAAGGAAGATTTAAACTTCAAATATACCTTAGGCAAAGTTCTCTTGTGGTTCATTACCTTCATTCCATATAACGATCAAATCCTTTTTTCATGTCATTTTGGTCCAGTTGCATATGGACTTTCAAGATTTAAGGTTAAGATTTGTATACAAATACGGGTGAGGGACCATAAATTTAAAGATTGTGAGATCAGTGAAAAATAAAATCATAGATTTGAAGGTTACAAATTCATATGCAAATGGACCAAAAAGACAAAGATAACATGAAAAAAAAGTTAAAGGACTAAATCGTTGCTTGAAATTACGTTAAGGGACCACAAGAATAATTTTGTTTATACTTTTTTTTTGAATAAATAACTTTGTTTATACTTAATTAGTAAAAAGAACAAAAATTATACTTTTGATATATGAAAATGTAGAAAATTCAAACTTTAATCCCTATAATTAATATTTTGTTTTTTTTTATCTATGTAGTATTCTAAACCGTCACTTTTAGTCTTTATTGATTTAATTTTTTTTTTTATTGATGTGACAAATTTTAGATGATGTGGCAACGTATGATAGGATATGATTACGTGGAATTCATAAAATGAAAGACATAAAAAGGTTAAAATTAGGGTAATTCACCACAACTTCATGTCTCTTCTCGAGATCTCATCATCTTCATTTCTACTTTTCTAATCTTCTACATCTGTGAAAATATCATGAAGTAGAGTTTGATCTTTGAGTGGGACATCTAGGCAAGACACGCTTCCTTTGTGTTGATGTGGACTACTTCCGAGGATGTACCACCATTGAAAATACAGAACACGAGTTCTTGAGACTCATTAAATGGAGTATGAGTATCATATATCTTTTCTTTTATTGTTGTTTGGGTGTTTGGTTGTTTCTATCATGTTAATTATGTTTTTATTTTTGTAGAAGAGAGTGATGAGTAAATTGTTCATATGAGATGATGAATTTGACGCATAAACAACACCCACGAGGGATGTTTCATACACAATGAAACATTCACAAGTAAACTAACAAGAAGTTTTGACTTTTGATGGTATCTCAGTCAATGGAGCGCCCACTATGCCTAAAGTGAATATCAGGTATCGACATAATTCTTTTACATTCTCTTAATATAAATGCATAAACAACCCAAGGATTATATTTTTTTTTGTAACCACGGATAAAATCCATCACGATTACGAGACGAGTAGCTTAACAGATATGAATGGGTAAAATAAACAATTATTTCAACTACCTTATTTGTTAATGAATACATCTTTGAATTCAATGGTACACGTGCTCTGGTTAGGATCCTCTAAAGTGAGTAAAGTGATAAAATCAAGTGTTATTATTGTAACAAATTCACGATTTGTTATGACGTGTCAATACTATCTATCTTTAATTTTTAAATTAACGGTTGATATTACTCACTTTACACTTTAAAATGAGTTACTCCCGGATCCCCCGTGCCCGTTGATATCCGTACCTATTAAAATGGTTTGTGTTTATTTTGATTATCCTTGAAACTGTTGTTGTTGTTGTTTAATTTGATGAATTCGAAACTATTATTATTATTATTATTATGTGGTAAAAGGGGGAAGGAAATGAATGTATGTATGATATGCATTTTGAATTCATAACTACCAGTAGTCATATTGAAGTTTGATGTAGCTTTGAAATTGCTTGTCATGTCTATGATTTGCTAGAGGATCAACTTGTCATTAGAAAGGAAGTGAGAAAAAGGCATGGAATGGGAGCAAACATGTACATGTGATATGCATTTTTGGGTCAAGGCAAGGATACTTCTATGACGGCTCTTTCGATTGACAAGTTGATTGATTGAGAAGGCTGAGTGATTTTCAAGAGTATTTTAAGGTATGTGCTTAATATATCAATTAAATTTGCTACCGGTGTTATGCAAATATCTTCACTACCGGTGTTGCAAACCTTGAGATAACCTTTTGGAAAACAAGGTGAACTCTTTTTATTTTTGCTTATCAATTTTTTGCATTGTTGACGATGATGAGCCTTGACACAACATGTTTTCTTTCAGAGATAAGACCGCGTATATTTAATTTCTTCAAAATTCACTCAACGGGAACCTCATGCACTGATTCATCCTATTTGTTGCATTGTTGATATAATTGTGTTTTTATGCCTTCTTATCATAGCGTGCCTTCACTACAATTGCGGTATATATATAGTCTTTCTTTGTAGTGAAGGCACACTATGATGAGAAGGCATAAAAACACAATTATATATTGTGAAAAAACTGTTAACTTATGGACATGTGTCATTTTGGAATTGGTTGAAAACTTAATTCATTTCCTTTATCTTCTTCATCTGAATCATTCATCCATTTATGGAAAATAGGAAGAACAACAACACCACAAACAACAAACAATAACAACAACCGAACAACAAACAATAAGAACCTGGGAGCAAACCTAGAAGAAGGAAAAAGAAGTTGATAGGCTGATAATAACAATAATTTACAAAATTGATAAACTGATAATGATAATAATTCACGAAATTGATAAAAAAAAACGCGAAAAAAGAATGAAAAAGAAAAAGAACGGTGAACAAATCAGAGCAAACCTGGAAGCAATGCGGTGAAGGAAAAGGTGGTGGAGGAGAAGTAATGAAAGGAGAAAATGTTGAAAAAATTAGAACTGAAATGTTGTGGTTCATCCGTTCATGTAAGCTTCTTCATGAAATTTAAATTGATTTATTGCTAGGCATTTGTTTGTTTTCGTTAACGCTGACTAATTTTACTAGTTGTTTTGTAGAGGGCTAAGGATCTTATCAAAATGGATCTATCATCTCAAAGAGTGTATAAGGACTTGAATGATGATTCATGTACTAGTTGTAGAGACGGGGGAGATCTAATTTGCTGTGATGGTTGTCCTTCCTGTTTTTCATTAAATCTACCTGGATTTAATAGATAGTCTACAATCTATGGTAGATTATCTGTTATATCCAGGCAGCTTTGATGAAAAACTGAAAGGACAACCATCACAGCAAATTAGATCTCCCCCGTCTCTACAACTAGTACATGAATCATCATTCAAGTTCTTATACACTCTTTGAGATAACAGATCCATTTTGATAAGATCCTTAACCCTCTACAAAACAACTAGTAAAATTAGTCAGCGTTAACGAAAACAAACAAATGCCTAGCAATAAATCAATTTAAATTTCATAAAAAAGCTTACATGAACCACAACATTTCCGTTCCAATTTTTTCAACATTTTCTCCTTTCATTGCTTCTCCTCCACCGCCTTCTCCTTCACCGCATTACTTCTAGGTCTGCTCCGATCTGTTCACCATTCTTTTTCTTTTTCGTTATTTTTTCGCGTTTTTTTTTACCAATTTCATGAATTGTTATTATTATTATCATATGATAAATTTCGTAATTTATTATTATTATTATCAGCTTATCAATTTCTTTTACATTTTTCCAGGTTCTTATTGTTTGTTGTTGTTGGATTTTTATTGTTGGCAGTGTTGTTGTTTTTCCTATTTTTCGGAAATGGATGAAGGAGATGAATGATTTAGCTGAAGAAAATGAATTAAACCAATGCCAAAATGACACGTGTTCAAAAGTTAACAGTTTTTTTACAAACTTAACGAAAGGGATCAAAAAGCATAATGAATATGAAATTAAATGACTGAAAAGAACTTTTTGTTAGTTACGAGATCAAAACGATAAAAAATAGTGAAGGGAGAAAATAACAATTTAGCCTTAATAGTGATGTAGAATGACCACTGAGAGAACTAAATGAGCAATTCTTACCTAGACACAAACCCAAATAAAAAATATTTGGGTACACATACATCAATGTGAAAATAAAAAGAAAAATAAATTAATCATATTATTTTTGACTTTTATCTTTAATTTTTTTTATCTATATGTATATGTCTAAGCCATTTTTATGTGCGTTTGTGACTACGTTAGACTTTCTCGAATTAAAAGAGTAAACTGTAACTACAATTTGAAAATTGAAAATCCAAAAACTTCATTTACAATTAATATTAACTGCTACTGATACTGATATTGATATGATAGGTCGCTACCCCAAAATGGCCCCACTTTACCAATCCCACTTTCAATCTTAACCGTCCAATCTAAACCAGGTCCAATCAAATTCAACGGTCCATGTTCAGTTACTGTTCATAGGAGCCTCCTTCCTCTCTCTTCATTCTTATATCCATTTTTCTCTTCCTCCATACATTTCTTTATTCTCATCTCTCTCTCTCTCTCTCTGCTGCATTGAACTCTCATCACTCTTCAATCTCATTCAACTTCTTCTTCACCATTGCTATATGCTTAAGCTTACCAACACCATTGAACCTTTCTCTGCATAACAATGCAATCTGAGGTATGTTATATATATATTTTTTGAGCTTAAAATTTCATATTAATTTTGTTATTTTTTTTTATAATGAAAGTTGTAGAAAGCATTTTTCTCTCTTTTTAATTTCTTTTTTGTGTCTTTTTTATTTGATCTTCCTCAATCCTCATTTGCTTTTGAAAAACTTTTTAAATTATTTTTTAAGCAAAAATTAGATACAGAGTGGAATCTGCGTAACCAGTGTATTTTTTACTATTCTGGTTTCAGACTCTCTTTCTTATTCTTTTGACTATAAAGTCCCCATGATGAATACCTTTTGTTATGCACTTTTACCTTTTTGCCCCGTCTATGAATTATTTAAAAATTTAATCAATCATATTTTGATTTTAGAAGTTTTGTGATCAATTCTTTTTGATGTTAACTATTTGATTCTCATGGGTACAAGTTCTTGTTATCTCGAGTTCGATCAAGAGCTAAATTAAACTCGAGTTTTATAAAACGGTTTAACATTTGATGCAGCTCATTAATTATTTCAATTACTTGATTTAGGTATTTTGTTATGATCATTTAAAATTTGTTAGTGTGATTATTTTTACTCTAATCATGTTCATGACAAATTTCTTTTGTACATTTATATCATGTATTTACTACAAAACTATAGTAATAAACATTATCATTTATTTTAGGAAATAGAAATGATCTCAACTCGTTGGTCTGTAGTTTTATGATGAGACGGGGTATCTTTGGTGATTTTTTGGTTTGGATGTGTCGACCTTACTTTTGTACAATTATTTTTAGTTAATATAGTATTTTTAACTTAAGTATGGTATTTAAGCGTCAATTAGGGATAATAGGTAATTGTGACATTTTTTCTTTTAAATTTTTTGGATATATATTGTAATTAGTACATGAACGTGACTTGGTACGTAAAAATAAATGCTTAGGAACACAATACTGTGACATAGTGGCCCATGTCTTCCTCAGTATACATTAATTTCGAAATTTCATATAAGTGTGGGCATTGCTATTATTATTATTATTTTAGAAATTGAAAATTGTTTAGAATAATATATTTTGGACATTGTTGGTGAAGGAGTTAGAGTAAGAGTTATTGAAGCCACAGTACATTTGTTAAAGTGAAAGAGATGTTTAGAATGAAGAAAGGACTAGCTTGCTGCAGCAGAGGGAAGAAAATCAGCATTGATTTTCATGACCAAGAGAGTAAGTCCATACTTTTAAACTATATCTGTTAATCTTAAATTAATCTTAAATAATTTTTTTTGGTTACAAAATTAATCTTAAATAATTAATAAGAGTCACTTATTTTTTTTTGACTGAATTAAGATTCACTAAATTATAAACTATAGTTTGTTTTAATTATCCAAGGTGCTTTGGGATGTTACAAATAGCTCATAGCATATTAGTCATTATTATCAAAATTCAAAACATAACTTTTGGTGTTTTTTTAAGTCCTATCTCAACCTCTCAAAAAAAATAAAATCCTAACACAACTGATAAAAAAATGTCAAAATTACTAGATCAAACACCGCGGTCGTGGTTCATTCTATGATTCACCCTACTTGTATGTAAATTTCTAATAATTATAATTATTTGTCTATATAAACAATTATAATTCTTTGATAATGGTTTTCTCTTTCGAACTTATGACATTTTTTGAGATGTTATTTTAAATTGTGTTTGAGTTTATAGTTTATGGTATTTAAATATTTTACTGTAGAGATTTGGCATGCCTACATTGGAATATACGATGCTAATAATTGTATTAATTTTCCTTACTCTTACTTTCTCTATGGTTTGAATTTGAAATCCATAGCTACTTCTCTCTATGTTTCTAAAGAAACTAGTTCTAGACTATATTTTTAGTATGTTTGAGCAAGTCCTTTCTTGTAGGACACATTTATACCTGTCCTACAGTCCTATCTCACGAGTCATAAATAGGCATTAAACCTTCACTATTGTTTTATGCAACATACCAAGCACATGAACTTGACATTCAAAAAAGATAGCTGTCTCAACGTAAAAGGATACATTTTTTGTTTTGAAAAGATAAATGATACATTAAAATTCCATAGAATTTAAAATATATAAAAGGTATGACTTCTGTTTCGTTTTGCTTAATATTTAAGTTTACTATGGCTCATTTTTTTTATAATTTTATTGTAATGATATTGAGTTGAAGGATTGGAGCTTGATGAGTAGGGTCCATAACAAATTGCCTTTAAAATGTGTCAAAGACTACACTAATCATCTTGTAATGATATCCACAAAAAGGACTCCTTAAGATGAGAATTTTTGCCAATGGGTTGTAGCTAGTGGTCCAATGAAAATAACTTCCACACTAAAATTTCATTTGTGATCAACCGTTTTGGTTACTTAAATTTAAAGTAAGGAAATGATGTCTCAATTTAAAATAGAGAAGATTTCAGGGTTTTCTGTCCAATTATACATATATTTTTCTCAACGGATTTAGTTACTTTTCTTACAAATTTGTGAGATAATGAGGACTTCATACTTCACCAAACTTATGAAATGACAAAACTATTATTAAAATTGAAAGCCATCTATTCATCATAAATGTCATCACTCTTCAAAGATGCTTACCGTTTTAAGGATGAAAATGATGTGCAGCCCTAAAGACAAAGGGTGGCATCCCACAACTTGAACCATTTGCTATGTTCTATCATTTTAGATGTGATATGGATGTTGTCGTTTTGATTTAGATCGAGCATGTAGGAGGTTGATGTGTAAGGTTTGTATGATGTTTCAAATCACAATCTGAAGGTGGTATTGCATTAACAAGACGTGTTTGTGGTGGACCATCAGTGTTTTTATTAGGCCTAACTACTACCCGTTTTACTTCCACTCCATGGTCCTTCTCAAAGACACTCACAAAATTTAGTTTGTGGCTTCATTGTGGGGTAGCCGGTGTTTTAAAACCCAAATCGGTGATTGATCTGATCAAGACACTGGATTATTGGTTGGATCGGTGAATCATTGGTCGAAGCGTAAGATTGTTGACCTGATCTCTACTAGTGAATCATTGGTCGAAGCATAAGATAGTTGACCTGGTCCCATGTCCTTGTTAGATATGAGCTAAATCCTTATCAATTGGACTAATTTACTTTGGCAAACCTTTGTTTTTGATAATGATAATGATAATGAAGGCAAAACTTCAATAATACCATATTTTTGAAGGACACTAAATTAATCGTATGTTTTTTTTGTTTGTTTGAATGTGTGTACTCAGATTCATGTTGAGATAGGAGTACCACCACCCACATTTTAATATTACAAATTTCTTACTATTTGGATATGATCCTTTTGTGGGGCTCTCTTCTCTCCTTCTTGGCTCTTCTGTTCTTTGCTCATCTTTCTTTCTAATTATTAGGTTTGAAAAGCTTGAGTTAGATGCAATCATTGTTCTATCCTATCATAGACTCGGAAGCTTCTCCGTGTCTTCAATACTTTGTCTCATATAAAACGTAAGGATCATGCTAAGTCTTCTAATAGTAACGTTTAATGAATCTATTATAAGAAATTTTAGGCAAATGCTAACTTGTGCTTTTTAAAAGCACATGTTAAGGAACTCATTATAGAAATATATGTATTAAAAGTCGTGTATTCAACTTCTTAAAAATTAAAATGTTATGTTTTTCAATGCAAAGTTAGTTTTTTTGGGTTCCTTAACATGTAACCCTTAGGGCAGAAGTTAACATGACCCGAAATTTTATCATGAAAACATAATTCAAACAAATGTAAATGTAATAATTATATAATTTTTTATACAAAAGTTTTCACTTTTAGTTAGTTTAAACAATGTCAAACATAACAGTAGGTGGAGCAACTCTTCTGTAGACATAACACATAACACAGATCAATATAGTTGATATTTGTATAAACACCTACCTTTTTTTCATTTGATAATTCGACATGTAAAAATATATTTTTCGTTAAATTAATACTACTAGTTAAATGTTTTCTTAATAGTTATTTCGTATCATCTAAAAATAATAATTATATATTATTTAAAAGAAAGTGTCGGTGAAATAAAATTTACCATTTTATTATTTACAATAGTGAATACTGAATATTCATTTACCATAAAATGTAAAAAAAATTAACATAGCGTTTATAAACAATGAAATTATGTTTTTTTCTTATAAAATGATACTTTTTAAAATACAAAAACCGAGAAGTAGCTCTTTGATTCATACAGATGATCGTTAATTTATTAGTTTAGGAAATAAATATATTAAAACCTTTCCCTTTGCTCAGCTCTTTATGAAAAGATCAAAGTTAAAAAACATGAAAGTTCTTTTTATTTTTACAAGTAAAAACACATTAAAGTGGACATCAAAAGAAAAATTTAGTGTTTATAAGCTAATGGAACGTTTTTTGTTTGTTTTTTGACAAATAAGCTCATGAAATTTTTAAATACTTTATTCTTTTGATTTTATAAATCTATGATATGTGTGTGCATAATCTTGTTATTATATATTGAATGATTGATATGTACTAACGTACTAATCGGTTCTCAAGTTCTATGACCAAACTTGAAATTAAAATAAAAAATGTCACCAGTAATACTTGCACGTGACTATGTGGTTTATAATTATATATAATCTATAACTTCTCAAAAGTTTTGCTAAAAAAAAAAAACTTTTTAAAAATAT
>Ga0228711_1009537_pt1 | contig 13125 bp, 10 predicted proteins | sample MedpolnodulmetaG_2_FD_177996 | JGI IMG/M metagenome (GOLD analysis project Ga0228711, IMG submission 177996) | Root nodule microbial communities from Medicago polymorpha collected in Santa Monica, California, United States - brown nodules | ecosystem: Host-associated > Plants > Roots > Nodule...
CTGTTCCTGTCTTAGTAAAACACTTAAGAGCACAAGTTAAATACCAAAGAATTAATCAAAGTCCATTTAATCCTTAATCATTAAAGTTTATTATCTTTAAAATTAATTTGGGATTTTGCCTCAACAGGGGTGACAGCCTAGACGTTGTTGATGACGGTACCGCATGCATTGAGAAGTCGTGTCTAGGAACATATCATGTTGTGGCATGAGTCCTAGTTGTTATAATAATTGGTGTTCGATGTGAATGTGATTGATTGATTACATGTTGGTGACGTTGTGAACTTGTGTGTGATTTATTGAATGATGTTTGGAAGATAAATTTATTTGTCATGCTATTAATTGAGGTTTAATTCAATGCTTGTATTTTCAAATTGTTTATGTTGATTATGATTGATGTGAAGCTAACCCCCAGTGGTCTGTGGTGGACCGCCTACCTATTTGTATGAATGGGTAGACGGCGTGCAAGAGTAGTTGTTGATTGCTTGGTGAGTGCTTGGATAGCGGGAGCTATCTCTGTTATCGGTCTTTGGAGTCTTAGAATAGGCTCTGATCTAGGTTGTCTGTCTTTATGATTATTCTAGATTGACTATGTTGGATTTATGTTTTTGAGTTTTTGCCCATGTGTCGAGACTTGGAGATTTTATATGATGATGTATATTAATCGTATGACATGTATATTTTGGAGATGTATTGATTTATACCCGCTACGACTGTTGAGAAATTTTATATATGCATGATGTTGGATTTTTGTTGAAGACGTAGCGTCCATTTCTTGAATATATGTTTTATTCGCGTGTTTTATCGCTTTAATAGAAATAGGGCGTTACAAGTTGGTATCAGAGTCGTGGTCAGTCTTGCCCAGACTGGTATTCGTTGAATTTCATGTTTGTATGCGGCATGTACGGAAGCACAATCAGTACTTGTTGTGTTGTTCCGTTCTTTTAGGTGGGTTTGAGCATAGTGGGGAAGTAGCAGGTTACTTCAGGTTTGTTGGGTCTGGAAAGGGAGGTATCTTTGGCTGCAGAGACTCAGTTGGTTGTTGTTGGTGTTAAGGTTCATGTTGATTTTGAGTTGGATCTTGTGTGTCTTCAGCTGAAGCATATGGACGTGATTTTTGGTATGGATTGGATGTTGTCTTTTGGTGTTAGCATTAATTGTTTAACCAAGAGTATAACATTTTCTAAGCCAGTAGCTGAAGTAGGTGGGAAGTTCTTGACCACGGAGCAAGTGAAGAAGTCGTTAGACAGTGAAGCTTGCGTGTTCATGATGTTTGCTTCATTGAAGGAAAGTAGTGAGAAAGGAATTGGTGATTTTCCGGTAGTGCAAGAGTTTCCAGAAGTTTTTCCGGACGACATTACCGAATTACCGCTGGAGAGGGAAGTTGATTTTGCAATTGATTTGGTATTAGGAACGAGTCCTATTTCGATTGCGCCGTATCGGATGTCTGCATCAGAGTTGGGTGAGTTGAAGAAGCAGTTGGAAGAGTTGCTCGAGAAGCAGTTCATTAGACCGAGTGTCTCCCCGTGGGGTGCTCTAGTGTTGTTGGTTAAAAAGAAGGATGGCAGTATGAGGTTGTGTGTGGATTATCGGCAGTTGAACAAGGTGACGATTAAGAATCGGTATCCGCTCCCGAGGATTGATGATTTGATGGTTCAGTTGGTTGGTGCGGAAGTGTTCAGTAAGATTGATTTGAGGTCAGGATATCATCAGATTAGAGTGAAGGCGGAAGATATATCCAAAACCGCGTTCCTAACAAGGTATGGACATTATGAGTATTCTGTGATGCCATTTGGAGTATCTAATGCGCCAGGTGTCTTCATGGAGTATATGAATAGAATATTTCATCCTTTTCTAGACCGTTTTGTGGTGGTGTTTATAGATGATATTTTGGTGTATTTGAAGTTAGAGGAGGAGCATGTTGAGCATTTGAGGGTTGTGTTGCGTGTCTTGAAGGAGAAGCAGTTATGTTCTAAGTTGTCAAAGTGTGATTTTTGGTTGCGGGAAGTGAGTTTCCTTGGGCATGTGATTTCGAAGGGTGGTATTGCGGTGGATCCGTCGAAGGTTGATGCAGTGTTGCAGTGGGAGCCACCGAAGTTTGTTTTGAGATTAGAAGCTTTCTTGGATTGGCAGGTTATTATCGGAGGTTTATCGAAGGATTCTCTAAGTTGGTGTTGCCATTGACGCAGTTGACTCGAAAAGGACAAGCTTATGTTTGGGATGCTAAGTGTGAGAAGAGTTTCCAAGAGTTGAAGAATAGGTTAACTTCAGCGCCAGTGTTGATTTTGCTGATTCTGAAGGAATCGTTTGTTGTGTATTGTGATGCTTCTAAGAATGGTCTTGGTGGTGTGTTAATGCAGAATCGTCAGGTTGTGGCTTATGCGTCGAGGCAGTTAAAAGTGCATGAGAAGAACTATCCGACTCATGATTTGGAATTGGCAGCAGTTGTGTATGTGTTGAAGATTTGGAGGCATTATCTTTATGGTTCTAAGTTTGAAGTGTTCAGTGACCACAAGAGTTTGAAGTACTTATTCGATCAGAAAGAGTTGAATATGAGGCATAGAAGGTGGTTGGAGTATCTTAAGGACTTCGACTTTTAGTTGAGTTATCATCCCGGAAAGGCGAATGTTGTTGCCGATGCTTTGAGTAGAAAGACTTTGCCTATGTCTGCTTTGATGGTTAGGAGTTGGAGTTGATTGAGTAGTTTCGAGATTTGAGTTTGATTAGTGAGTTGCGCCAGATAGTGTGAGGTTGGGAATGTTGAAGTTGACAAGTAATATTTTGGAAGAGATCAAGAAGGGTCAGAAGGAAGATTTGGAACTCGTGGACCGAGTGGTGTTGGTTAACCAAGGTAAAGGTGTGGACTTCAGATTGGATGAGAATGGTGTTTTGATGTTTCGTGATCGGGTTTGAGTACTAGATTTGCTTGAGCTTAAGAAGCGAACTTTGGACTAAGGTGTTGGAACAAAATTTGGTTAACATTACCCTTTGTGTTTTGATGATAACAAGGTATTAAAAATTGTCCATTGGATATGCTAATATTTGTTCAAGTGTGCAGGACGATAGACAAAAATTTAGTGTCATTAAATTTAAGCATAGGTTCTGGAGAGCAATAGAATCAACAAGAAGAAAGCTTGAAGCATCTGAAGAAAAGAGATTCTAAAGACAACAAGTTCTGAAGACAAGCGGTCCTGAAGAAGCTGACGTCATCAGAAGCACCTCTTCAGAAGTTGTTCACCAGAAGCTGACGTCATCAGAGGTTCTGAAGATCATCAGGAGCTGAGGATCATCAGAAGCTGAAAGAATCAAAACTTCAAAGGCTGTTCAAGTGATTTAATCACACCTATCATTGCAGAAGGCTAGAAGAATGTAGCAACAGCTAATTCAAAAGGAAATGAAGGCATTAGATGCTTATTCTTTGGAGAACGTTGAAAAAGGACAATTGTACGAAGTTTACAACCACTATCTCCATTACTCTGTTTTTGTGTCTGCTAGTACAAGAACAACAACTGTGCCTGCACCGGTGTTCCTCCATACTTAGAATGGATTTGAAATTGCTCCTTCATAGGACAACAACCAAATCAGGCAACAAATCATTGGTGATTTGATCAAGCTTCAAACGACTCTTTTTTGATGTGTTGACAATCTACAACGTCTCTTTCACACCTCTATATAAAGGATTGAAGACCAGAGGAATTACAAGACTCGAACAACAATTTACAAGTGCCAAAACTCTGCTGAAATTGTTCTACATCAAAGTTCACTTAGAATTTTTTAACAACTTTCATATCTTAGAAATTCTAGAGTCTTAAAGAGTCTGTATCTGATTTTTAATGTGAACACATCAAGTGTTCAACCTCAAACAAATTTCTTTGTAATTCTGTTTGAATAGAAGTCTCTTGCAGTTGTGCTTGAGCATAAGAAGTCTCTTGATTTAGTACTTGAGCATAGGAAGTCTCTTGATTAAGTTCTTGAGCATAGGAAATCTCTTGCAGTTGTGCTTGAGTAGTTTGAAGTCTCTTGCTAGTTTTTGCAGTGAGCAATTGTAATCAGATATTACATTTTTTAGTGAACTCTCCTTGGAAGTGCAAGGGGGACATGACTACTCCCTGTTTGTGGAAGGAACCTGTATAATTGCTTTTTGTCTTTCTTCTCTCTCTCTCTCTCTCTCTCTCTCTCTCTCTCTCTCTGTGTGTGTGTGTGTGTGTTTTTATCCGCTGCATTTAGATTCTAAACATCACTTCAGAAGCTGAATTCTATCTATTTCAGACTCTGAAGATGAAAATGAGGTATACTCTAAAATTCCAGAGAAGAACTTATTGAGTCTCTTAAAGAGCTCCTTACACATTTTGAACTTAGAACCAATGAGTTGAAAGGTTTAAAAGAAAAATATGTTGATTTAATGAAACAACAAGAATCAACTCTGTTGGATCTAAAAGCTTCTGAAGAAGGACTAAGAGGCTTTGACTTCATTTGTAAAACCTATGAAGAGACAGTGCCAGACGTAAACTTTCTGTGGCACAAATCACATCTGAACATTCTTAATATTGAAGAACCGATATTCTTTTTCTGATCATCATTTGCAAGAGATTGTTCCTTAGCATGATCATGATCTTTCTCTTTTGGTTGTTTGTCACAAGAACGATGAGAAGAACAACACTTGTTCATCATCATGTTCTTCTCAGACTAACTCTATGGCAGCAGTGAAACAACGAAGGAAATTAGGGTTTGATATAATGAAGAAAAAAGAGAGCGATATAATCGATCTGGTGGAGAAGAGTTAAGAAAAGGGTTAGAAAGCTAGTGAATGAGGTTTGTTTATTACTTACTAGGGTTAGGTTATGGTTTGATTGAATGAAAGATGGATTACTGGAAGGAGCCGAGAAAAAGAGTGTGGACAAATCCAAGAGCGACTGAGTGACTAAGTGGGTAAGTGAATGATCAACAAACAAAACAGTAGGGCTTATTAATAGCCACTTATTAAGGTCTTTCTTTCTATTTTTTCCTAAATTTTTGGAAACCAAATATTTATATCATTTATTAATAGAGTCAGGATCCGTTAACCACCGCCAACAAGAAAAAGGATTAAAACCTCTGAAACAACACACCCTAATTTGATTAAAGTAGCCTCCAAATATTGATTAATGCTTTTTGGAATAGATTATAATTTTAGATTTGTAAAACTAACATAGAAACACCGATTGGTCGTGGGTTAGCCATAATTCCCAATTTGAGAAATTGACACATGGAAGAAAATTAATCATAGATACATAGATGTTAAACGTGAAATTGTAATATCGAAAAGCAAAATTGATAAATGCTTTGATTGAATATATAGTAGTGACATGATCTCTACAAAGTTGTTATTCATCGTTGTTGTAACATAGGCGGCAGCTGGCTCTCAACAACATCGTTGATTTGTTTTGTTTTGCTACTATCATATGTGAAAGGGGAAAAGGGGAACTCAAGGGCCTCACTTGTAAGCCATCAGATTAACTAATATTAAGGGTTAAGATTTGGTGTAAGTTTTTTCACTTACACCTAATGTCAACGGATCCTGACTCTTTTAATATTTATATCAAAACATTGGTTTTACAAAATAAATAAAAAATGCAGTTTTTTTTACAATGTTAGAGGAACAAAAGTCCCCGTGAGCATAGCTCAGTTGACAGGGACAATGCATTGTTATATGCAGGGGCCGGGGTTCGAACCCCGGACACCCCACTTATTCACCTCAGGTAAATTCTAGCCACTAGACTACTTGACAAAAAAAAAGCAAAAAGGAAATTTCGAGAACCTTCACACCAAGATAAATCGTCTTTGAGAACATTCTTAGCTTTAATAGTGGAATTTCATATAGACGGGTAATAGATAGTGACGATGTGGGAGAGGATACAAGAAACTGATGCGTACTTGTGAGACAAAATGTTGACCCAAATCTTGTTGTTCCCTTGAAGTAGATCCAACATAAGTTTCTCAATAAGAGAAATATTAGCGTCTCTAGTTGTTTGGATACCAAGACCTCCCCCAAACTTTAGGTCTAGCAATTTTGGCCTAACTAACCAAATTGAGATCATTATTATCATGCAAGGGCGAAACTATGCCTCTGCCTTCTCCATGAGGTAGTTTTGGCAACCCAAAAAAAAATAAAATTATTCGAATAATTTAGTATATTGTATAATTAGTTACCCCAATAATATATAGCTACCACAAATGAGTTTATTTGTTAAAACTTAAAAAAAAAAAAAAAATCACTTGTTTGATAGATGGATTTCGTCACACTAGATCGTCTACCCGTGCGGCAGCACGGGTCATAAACATTTTGAATAATTATATATTGCAGTAGTAAATTCAATTACATAACTAATATGTTTTAACGGAGAATAAAGTAATGGTCTTAGCATGAAATTAGTGTACAATGTTTACACATTTTGGAAGATGTAACAACCCGTTTTTATCTAAAATTATTTTAATTAATATTTGTATGTGTTTGTGTGTTTATATGAAATTGCTCAAATCATGTATTCACTATTTTGAGAAATACTTCGTGTTTTATTCGTTATTAAGTATATCGCGGTGTCATACGTCCAAATCATACAAAATGAACAACTAAACATCAAAAGATGAATAATAGATGAATCATAAACATTAATAAAAAGAAGAATCCATAATTATAATAAACCAACACCAAATAGAGTTTTCCATTCAAACCGGTTGCCTACAAAAAACAAAGTGCAAATGACTCTTAATCTAACATCCATGAAAGGGAAACTTTACATCCAAAATAATTATATGTGTGTGTGTGACTGCTTATTTTATACTGAAGATCATATCATATAGTAATGTAAACTATTGGAGATTTGCTATTGACATGGACAAATGTTTCACTTGAAAATTTACTAGCTGATATTGGTTGATTTAAGATGTTTTATGAAGATAATGTAGCAGTTGAGTTGAGAGTATTCTATAAAATCCCCCATCGATTCAGCTATAGTACCAGTTGGTTATATCAATCTGTGTGCTTCGGTCCTTTTTGCTTATTCTCCTCCCCTCTTCAAGATACCATTTTGCCTTCACCCTCCACGTTGCTTGGTGGTTTTTTTTGTTGTTGTATGCAGAGGGTTTTAGACGAGAAAATATATGTTATTATATCCACCAAATCTGCAGTGACACTTCACCTACTCCTATATGCGCACCCAAAACAACATTACTTAAAATTTCTACCACCAACATTATAGATAATGTTATATTGTGAAATTTCCTTGCAGATTGCTGAATTCCTATTTTTTTAAAGTATCTACTATCTATGCCTGTATTGTTACCTATCATGTGAAATTCAATTAATGAAATATTAAGAAATTTTCTTTACCATAATATCACAATGAATGATGAAGCTTGTTGTGACATGACAGTCTGCCACTTGCAGCCCTAGAAATTCTTCATGTACAGTTTGAATAGGATGAGTAGAGGTAAGGTTCTGGTTGTATGGAGTGGAGATAATTCGGTGTTACTAGTGCATATTAAGCTTCTTAAAAAATAAAAAAAAATGCATAGATAATATAATTTGTACTCGTAGATTTCTAAGAACGAGATAGATGAGAAGTTGTTTTATCTGTCCCTGAATTTTGACGCATTCAACTCGTCATTTTTAGATAGGAAAAAAACACGCATTTCTTTATGAAAGATACTGATATTGTGTGCAACTAGTTTAACAGTTATTGGTTATAGATGAGATTACCTTCAGATGTGCGATATACATTTTCCTTTACAGAAGATATCTTAATTGCATATTTATTTACCTTATGGACCAGGTTCGGGATTTTATCTCAATGCTACACAAGAGAAATGGAAGAATTGGCGCATGTATGACTATGTTGTCAAGGAATTGCCAAAGCTTCTAAGTGATAACTTTCCACAGCTTGACACATCAAAAGCTTCTATCTTTGGCCATTCTATGGGTGGGCATGGTGCATTGACTATCGACCTGAAAAATCTGGATAAATATAAGGTACTGATGATTATTCTATTAAAAATTCTCGTTTTTCACAATACATTCAAAGGAGTTACTTTGATAATTTTGGCAATGTTTTGAAAGTTATGGACATTCCCTAACTGAGATTTTGAACATACTGTATCTCTCTGTAACAAGCTGACTGTATCGGTATTATGTCTATGAATGTGTTTGTTGTTTTCATTAATCTATTTTACATTTGGACAGTTGAGAAATATTCCATCCATCATGTATTTCTATCGCTATTACCTTTCTTCTTTATATCAAATCTCCATTCTAAACTTGGATATGATGACATTTCTTTAGAACTTCCATATCTCTGAGTGATAGAGAAGCTTGTGAATTGGAATTGCAGTGTGCAACAGAAGGTTTTCGTGTATAGCTGGATGTACTTATTAGTTTAAGAGCTAGGAGTCAATTTATTTTCTATTCTAAACTTGACTAGAAACACTAAATGAGTGGTTTTCATTTGAGTAGGAGTAAGAGAGAGTATGAAATGAAAGCTTAGCTAATTAGCAATGTCCTGGAGCTAAATTTGGGATTGCAGATTAGCACAGGTTGCAGGGGGAAGCCATCTTGCAAGGATATGGAACTGCAACACTTACAATTTTTGTTGGGTTGATGAAATAAAGAATGATTCAACTTAACTTGTGATTGCAAGATGTCCAACGTTCTGAAGCTAAACTTTAATCAGTTATAACCATAAGCCCTGCAATGCTTTGACCTCTGAGGAGTAAAGTTCCAGCAAGGGCAAAAACTTGGTGTGCCAGATATGTGAATGTTGGAGTAGCACTTGTTGAGGAGATGACAGAAACTCATTTCATTTAAAGTTTATTGTTCAAACTCCATGGAAGGTGGAACTATAGTCTGCACATACTTTTTGTATTGATAACCGTTTATGATTGTTGTAAATTAGAAGTAAAAATGTCATCCTTCTTTTGGTGACATTTCTGGGATTCTAACTTATTTTTCTACTTGTGTGTTTCTTTGCAATATTGTTACAGTCAGTTTCTGCCTTTGCACCAGTAGCGAATCCTACAAATTGTCCTTGGGGACAGAAGGCATTCACAAATTATATAGGTGACAATAAATCTGAACTAGAAGGGGAAATTCAAACTTGCATGTTGCATTATTAAACTAGTTCTTATATTTCATTATACTAAGCAGTTGAAGAATAATGCAGGATTACAATGCTACTCACTTGGTAACAAAGTTTCCTGGTGTATCTGCCAGCATTTTGATTGATCAGGTAAAAGATCATGTGTGTGTTTTCTCTTATTTAAAAAAAACTTTTGAGTGATGATAGAAGTTACAATTGTAGTTGCTGGTATCAGCTTTGATTTCATAAATTTGTGTTGCTTAAGAAATCCGTTGTAGTTGCAAGTTGAATGAACCAAAATGGTCAGCCAGATATAATGCTGTTTATAATACAGTAAGATCACAAGTTATTATTAACATGCTCCTATGCTCTTTTTAATTCTTGCTGGTTTTTAACTGCATCTTACTATTGCCCTACTTTTCAGGGGGAAGATGACAAATTTCTGCATGATCAACTGCTACCTGGCAAGTTTGAAGAGGCGTGCAAGAATGCAAATGTTCCACTGCTGTTACGCTTTCAACCTGGTTATGATCACTCTTATTATTTTATTGCTACATTCATCGATGATCACATCCGACATCATGCTCAAGCTCTTAGGCTTAATTAAGTTCTGTGCACTCTGATGATCTAAAACTGTTCTGTACTTCAGTTAAACTTCACTGAATCTGCGGATTCTATTTACATGTGATTTGAGATACTTTGGTTGTTTATATTTTACTATGGAATTTCATGTCTTCATGCCAGTTCAAAACTAATCGCATGTTTATGAAATCTACAAGATTATTTGTTTATATAACACTATTGTAGGCTATAGATATCATAGAATAATTATAGATCTAATTAATATATATCTTCTGTCTATATTAAAACAGCTCCAAACCAGGACATAGAGCCCACATTTCTAACTACTACTACTAGGCCACGAACAACCTTGTTTTTACATATTTAACAGCTAAAACACTAAAAACTAACAAGCTAAACAAAATATCTAAGCTATCAACAACAATAAGATCAATTTCACCAAGGCTGAGTTTACCCGGGAAACAGTCTACCTAGGATCCAATCTGATCCCTTTTTGTTCCAGTCTGGCAGGCGTGATTTTTTTAGCAACTCTACACAAGAAACTTTTAACCCGTTTAGACGCTTGAATTTTCCAAATTTCCTTCCACATATCGGAGATTCTCTCGGTGTTGATGGTTCAGGGTTATCTCTGAGTATCTCCACCTTGAATAGATGATATGCCGATCGAACAGAATAGAGACCACTCCTTTCCCAGCTCCAAATCCTCTTGTGTCTTGTCCTCAGGTAGGCGCCAAGAGCGAGGGATGTTTAGGATTTCATTGGCCTCAAAAGCAATAAAGCTATTAAGCACATGCTCTCTCTTCCATTGCTTAGATTCAACATCAATTAACTCTGCAACCATAGTGTGCTTTTCAAGGTTGCACAATGAGGCTCCACACCTTAAAGTTAGATAATTCTGGAAGCCACGGTTCTTTCTAGATTTTAACTTTCTAACCATTTCCAATTGACCATCTAAGAACAAGATCAAGCACTGATTTTACATTAACCGAACTTCTCCAAGCATAGCTAGGCTCGTAACGACGAGTTTGCAAAAAAAATAAAATTGATCAAGAGCAAAAAAAAAATGATCTATGAAAGTGCATGCTTTTAAAAAACATGATCTGGGAACATTTGCCTCCAACATTGCTTGGCTAGGAAGGCCTTATTGAATTCGCTGAAGCCTCTAAAACCGAGTTTCCCTTTGCTTTTGACTCTCCCTTATATGTCCAAACTCATCCAATGAATTTTCATTTTTTGTTCAGGAACCCCACCAAAACTTAGATAGCATGGCTTCAATATTGTCACAACAACCTTATGGGATCTTATAACAACTATGATGTAATTTGGTAATGCTTTGGCCACTGCCTTGATAAGAGTGCCTGATAAAATTTTCTCTTCAATTTGAGTGGTACTTTCATATCACATAAAACGCTTGAGTCTCCATTTCAACCACTCAGGTTGAATACGATGATCTACATCAGCTTCTATTTCTCCATCGTTTTATACTATGAATTCAAGATATTTAAACTATGTAACTTGTGGCACGATATGATCTCAAACTTGTAACTAAGATAGAAATACTTCACATATTCCAAAAATTATGTTTCATATACTTTACCTTGCTTCTACTCATGCGGAAGTTATACGCCTCAAAGGTTTGTCACCAACCTCCCATTCAGTTCGCCCCTCAATCATCGGTTTCAACTGTCATCTACCAAAAAAAAACATACATCTCGATAGTTGAATCCTATCACCGATGATCATGATTGAGCAATGATTGAGCGACATCTTGGTTTCAGAATCGTAATGGATAAAATATATATGAATTGGATTTGTCTATGTGAAAAGATTTCCATACAGGCCTAAAAAATAACAAGTATTTTGAAAGTTGAATTTTAGATTGGACATACTCTATCAATGCAAATCATTTTTGCACTAACATTCAATAAGTGTTCGCTACTTTGTCAATTCATATCATAAAATTCAATCTGTAGTTGCAAAAGTGGACTGACATCTTAAAGTTCAATAAGCATGCACAGAACTTGATAGTTTCAACTTTACAACATTGTAATTGATCGTGTGATTAAAAAAGTGACAAGTTTAACAAAAACTCCAAAACGTGTAGCACATCAACGTATTTGTACAAGACAACCTTCTTTTTCCTACCAAAAATACTTTGGTGAGAAGCTGGTGTGGGTTTTCTTCCACTTTTTCCGTGAGATTAGTTTCTCAAAAACTACAAATGAAAAAACAAGAACCAAAATTTCATCCATGTTTTCGCACAACAGAAAATGAAAAGAGAACAAAATCACACTCTTTCAGGACCAGAAGGCAGTGTCTCATAACCATCATGATGCTTTGTTGTGGTATCTCTTTCAACTGGTATGCATTTGAGGATAGCAGCTAAAGGCATGCTAAGTAAACCGAATAACAAACTGAGTAACCAGAATTGCCAGGTTAGAGGGACAGTGCTGGCAAATGTTCCCAAGAACTCAACTATGATTACTTGAAATACCGCTGTGGCAAGAATAACACTTAAAAATATCCAGCTGTCAAACATGCCTCTGAATATGTTTATCTTTTCAATTTCTCTGCTGTTTATCTCATTGAACACCTGGTAAAAGACAAAAGGAAAACAACAAAGTAAGCTTAAGAAATTGGAACAAGTTTATTTTATGTACATTTTCTTGAATGCGTCACACCTAGTATTTAAGGAAAATTGATAGATCATAGAGGCAATAAGAGAGTTCCCCTCAAAAAAACAAAGTTATAAGCACATTAAAACTTCTCAATTTATTTATAATCCATAGATACAAGAGTAGAATACTAGGACTTGTTATCCACAAAACTACAGTAACATGCATTGTAAAAACATGTTAGCAAGTGTTTTCAATTTATTCAAGTCACGTTAACATGTAATAACAAATGGCAAATTTTCATTTTCTTCAATATGAAAATGCCAGAATAGTTGGTGAAATCCTCTTTAACAATTTTAAGTTTTCAAAACTTAAGATAATTGTTGAAACTAGATTAGAATTTGATTCTAACTCAGTTATTTTATTGGAAAAAAAAAAACTAAAGAGTTATTTTCTGTCCTTTTAATATTATGATCAATTAGTTTCATAAAATTCATTTTATCTTCTAAAATACATTTTATCTTCTTTGTCTGTTATATAGGCATTAGGCAGTTTGATTATGGTTTCGTCTCTGTTCGAGCAGTTTAAAGCAGCTGAACTATGACCCGGAAGTCTCGCCGGTTTGATGTCAGGTTCGGTATTTAAAATGTGTTACAATAAATCATAGTTGGTTTCGATGACGTTCATGAGACACATTACCTGGCAAAATACAAAGGAGTTGAATATCAAAGTGTTGAGTACAGCAGTTGAATCTGGGCCACTTAGTCCCAGCAGCCTCTTCCCCTCAAAATTTAGAACTCCAAGGACAATCAGTTGATACA
>Ga0228711_1009543_pt1 | contig 13120 bp, 6 predicted proteins | sample MedpolnodulmetaG_2_FD_177996 | JGI IMG/M metagenome (GOLD analysis project Ga0228711, IMG submission 177996) | Root nodule microbial communities from Medicago polymorpha collected in Santa Monica, California, United States - brown nodules | ecosystem: Host-associated > Plants > Roots > Nodule...
TAAAGCCGAGCCTTCAGTTTCTTAGGGACGGCCCTGGGTTGATTACATATACTTAATAACTTTACCCACCATATGTTTTCATGGGTATAGGACCAAATCCGTTGGTATAGGTCTTTTTTTTTTTTTGACAAATGATATTTTTCCTCAAAATTAATATTTTTTAATGCTAAAAAAGTTTGACCACGCTATATTTAATTCAAAATAAAAGAAAATTTCAATTACATTGTCAAACTAACAAGTCTTACAAGCATACGACACTAACAAAGTAATGTTAAATGTTAATCATACAATAACTACAAAAATAGTTTCAAAGCAGCAAGAAGACGCAGTAGATGAGCAAAACCATTTAAAAGCATCTTCTACTCTTCCATCTTCATCAGTGTTTAGCCTAAAAATCTAAATGCATCTACTTGTTTCACAGCAACCTCAACTCCTTCACAAATAATGTCAGATACAAATTCTGTTTTAACTTCTAATATACAACTTCCTCATACAACAATAAGGTTCATATGCTCAATAGGTTCATGCAATAATAACCACATATACAACTCACCTAAACATAGCAATAATTTTGAACCAGAAGCACAAAATTATTTCACAACAGCTAGAATATTCAGAACCAAAACTAGAAAATTAATTACACAACAGCCAGTAAATTCAGTATAAGTAATAGAATCAAAAGGGGAAAAATGAAAGAAAATCTTACAATCAATCTTGCACGTTACTTTGATTATCAATAAAATAACTTGATGTTCTTCCCTATCATAGTTACACTTCCTTGTTACAATTCTGAGTACATGAGGAGTGTTAACAAAACTCATTCGAACATTTTTTTTTTCATCACTCACTTTTTTATCTAGTGAAAAATATGCGAGTCCCAATATATTGAACATAAAATTTTCACCTCTAAAAAAGTAATTGTTGAAAATAAAATATTAAAATAAGTAATGGTAGAACTACTCATTATTGGATAATCCTTCAAGAAACAAAGTGCTAAAGATATCCATTTCAGGTTTATTAAGAACAAGCCCAACTTCTATCCCTCCTCCCCCATCTTTGCTCTCTGCCAAACCAATTGTTAAACCTCTATCTATAGACACTATCTCCACCTTTTCCGGCCTTCCCCAACCAAAATCAATCTCATAAACACCAAATCTATGAGACCCCGCCACTCCCATTATTTCAAATCCTTCACTTGATAAAGAAATAACTTTATCAAACATATCATTAATAGCCCCTTCAAGAAAACCCTTTTCATTTATCATCTTTGTTTTCTCATAAATACTCTTAGCAACTAAAAAAACACCATCTTCTTTTATAAAATCAAACGGCTGTGTATCAAGGAAATACGCCCAAACACAGTTTCCAAGATAGTTATTTGGTATTGGTGGTTCTAACCTTGCTCTGCAATCAACACTGAACACAAAAGAAAACTTCTCTTTGTCATTGTGAGCCCCATGAATCGCTTTTGCAACACAAACGAGCGAATAAGCACAAGTGATGACAAATGATGATAGAGTTTGTGGCTTTGATTCTTTCGTATCGAATATTTCCCATGTAGATAACACTCTTTGCTTTATCTTATCCAAATCTTGATGTTTGAGCTTAAAAGTTGCACGAACAGAGTCTTTGAGTTTTGGTTCAAAAGGGAAAAGCTTTAAGCTTCTATCATTTCCTTTTTCACTTGGGAATAATGAGGATACAAGGTCCATTACGTTATTTCCATTTGGGTCTTTGATGATTTCCCTATTGAATGAAGGTTCGAACTCTGACAACAAAGTTGGTGATTCATCTCCTTCAATAGCTTTTTTGCATAGATAAGCCCAAGCTTTGACGAACATGGTTGAAGATTTTCCATCAAGAACAGCATGATGAGTGCTGATTCCGATGCTAAAACCACTATTTGGGAAAAGGGTGATTTGGAGTGACATAATAGAAGCAAAAGAATCTGATGATTCTAAGTGGGGTATAAAAGAACGAGACAAAGAAGCTTCATGTGGTGAGTTTTCAATAACATGATTGAAATCTGAATCAGATTCTGCAATGATCAATGAAACTCCACCGTCGTTGGGATCAAATTGAATGATGGGTTTTGAAGAATCAGAAGGCCAAACGATGTTACCAGCTAAAGGGAGAAAATGTTGGAGGGTTAAAGAGAGTGATGATTTGAGATTTGGAACAATCGTTTGAAAGAAGAAAGAAGGGTGTGACTGTGAATTTGGGAGGGTGTAGAAGAAAACGCGTTCTACTGGATGGAACCTTAGCCAAAATATGTCGAAGAAAGTGAGAGGGATTGAGGTAGTTTTTGTTGACGATGGAGGAACAACCTTAAAAAGATCGTGAACTTTAATGTTGCTGTTGTTGTTGGAAGCCATGTGAAACATAAGGATTGTTGTTTGATTTCAGCTATAAAAGATTAGAGGGAAAGTATGTATATATTACTGAAATATTTGATCGGTTTTGTACAAAAAAATAAAAAATAATTTGATCGGCTATCAAATATTTTAGGGAAAGTGTTGCAGCACGTTACAAATACTTTAGAGAAAGTGTTGCAGCACTGTTCAAATATTTTATTTTATGCGTTAGCATGTTAGGTCCCCATGCATATAATCATACCTTTCATATATTAAAAATACTTCCTAAATAATTGCGCTGCTGTTTATTTTAATATCTTCAATTCTTTTAATGAAATTGTCGTGTGCATGAATTTGACTAAACATGATTTAGAATTTTGGACGGAAGACCATCTTCTAACAACCTAACGTTATTGAAAGAAGAAAGGAAAAAAAAATAGAAGTCACAATCATATAAGTAATTTTGAGATTATTGACGAATTATCCACGACGTGCTAAACAGGGACAGATTTAGAAATGTCTGAGCTAGAAAAGATTTTAGTTAAAAATATATCTTTGCAGACAAACAAAAAATCGACAAAATTGTCTAACATTTTTAACAAAGCAATTGGACTCAAGTGGTTAATGAGTTTCACTAACGACGAATTGTAGATGAAAACCTGAAATCAATTCTTGGATGAAATAACGAATGTTTGACTCCCACGATGTGACGAGCCAAAGATATATGTCCCGAGTGAGATTGATATCCACATTTAGTGTCTGCTTGTCATATATAAGATTTTCTCAAGTGGAAGAAATTTATTGGAAAACAAAAAGAAATCAACGAAAACAAATCCAAAGTATCAAAGTGAAACCTAAAACTAGCTAGCTTAGTTTTTTTCAAAAAGATTATAATAATACATGTTGTATAACTATTAAACCAATATAAAAAATTTAAGAAAATGTTGAAATATACAATAATGTTTGTCGTGAAATTTGCACGAACAAGTTTAAAACTACCATTTACTATTTTTTTTCTAGTTTTGATTCAACAGAAAATGATCAAGTTTGCCTATGTCGTGTATTTCTTATGAGAAATCATAAAAACATATCATTTGGTGGTCTAAATGTGTCTTACCTCACCATTTTTGAATTGTTTTTTAACATATACTATGGCTTTTGTATATAGTTTAATATTGAAATTGGGTTATGTATGTGAGTTATTGCTTAACATTGTTTTTTAATAAACTACTATATACAAAAGCATCAATAATGGAGACACAACCACCACCGTCTTTGGCCTCCACCCACATCTATCACCATGTAGCACTCTCTCGTGATGGTGCGATGAACGACGTTTTGCCCTCCGCTGCCACCAACCTTCCAGTTCCGCCGTTTTGTTGACGGTTGTTTTGGTTTGGTCGTCGTCCTCTTGACCTGCGCCTTTGTCAATGGGTGTTCAAAAGAAACGGTCGTGTGGATGCTTCCCATTTGGTTCGTCTTCTCTGATTCGTTTTTCTTAAACCGAATATGTCGTAAGCACAGATCCGGCTATTCTAAATCATATGTTCCCTTTGGTTCGCATTTTGATCTGTTACCGAGTATTTTTTGGTCGTCGTCGCCGTTGACGGCTCCAAAGATTCACTATCGTGAGTCTCTTAGATTTGGTTCAATTGTATTACAAATTCGGCGTCCTTCGACTACTCTCCTCGCCTCGTTTCGTGGTGGTGCGGTTCTGTTTTGTTTAAGCATAGGTCAAGGTTCGAAGGATTATAATGGTTTGGCAAGAAATGGTGTTGTTAACTTGCTGTCATTAACCACAGTAAGGTGCTGGTGCTGAATTCGTTATCATGTTGGCGATTGAGTTTATGGCTATTAGGCAAAAAAAAAATAGATTTCGTTCTGTTTCATGACTCTTGACTGCGGTGTTGGGTTTCTTAGTAATTTCATGTTTATGGGTTTGTTTGGCTTGAAAGAGTGTTGATGCATGTTGTGCTTTGGTAACAAGGGGTTGTTGGAACGTGAATCTGACCATGTTGACGGTCAATTCATTCGTCAAATCAAGAAGTGAAGACTCATCTTGGCCAGCTGATGGTCAACCTATATGATCTTCAATCCGTTTTGATCCTTTGAATTTGTTGTAAATGAATTGTTGGGGTTCAGGCTGTTTTGGACTCGAAAGAGTCGCTAATGCTTGCTGCTGATGGTGCAAGGAGTTGATGGCACATGATCGTTTTTGTGTTTACAGTTGGTTCATTCGCCAACTTATGGACCCGGTTGGTGCTCGCAAACATCGTTTGTTAGTCTTGACTAGGGTTGAATCGCGAGTATGTTCTTAACATGTTTGTAATGCCTGTTTGGGTTGGCTTGCACATCTTTGTATTTTTACTGGGTTAGGTCTATGTCCCCCAGTTTTTTCTGTACTTTTTTCCTTTTTTTTAATAATATATATGAGCACGTGACATAAGATTAGAGTATAGTTGAGAAATCACATATTCTCTTTCTTGATGTTATTATGCTCTGGCCTTATCAAAAAACAAAAAAATAACATCAATAACCCGATAGAAATCCATTAATAAAGCAACAAATCGTGCGACTTTCGTATGTTGAGTTTCTTGTGTTGTATAGCAGCGCTCTATTTTTAAATAATTATTAGGGTCCAATAACACTTTCTTTTTATTAGAGACCCAATTTTTAAAATTAGAATAAGACATCCAAAGTATTTAAGACTGTCATGATTCAAGAGAATGTTATTGGTGAGTGGGGTATATAATTATTGTTTTTTTAACTACATATTAAAAAATTAGAAATAATTATTTTAGTTAAAAAAGAACAACGTATAATGTTGTTTCTGAATAAATGTTTCTTCCGTGCCATGTCCTTCAATCACAACACTTTCGAACTTCAGTAAGCTAGCCTTCCGTCTTGGTGTTAAGAACAGGTTAAAGCTACTGATTTTATGATCACCCGATAAACCACCAGTCACAGTCAACGCCGACTAAATTAAATGCGAACAACTTAAATGAATGTTTCTTTTGGCCCGAATTTGCCAAATGAATTGAAGCATCAAAACACGGCACTAAACAATGATTGGCTTTGAAAATTCCACCCAAAGAGAAGATGTGATCCAATCGAACAACAAGGAATAGCAATTGAAGGAATAACAAGAATCAGCAATAATCATTATCCACTTGTGTTCTCTTTTCAAAATTAAATTATACTCCCTCTGAATTGAATTAACCGAATCATTTGTTCATTTCACACATATTAAAAAAAATGCATAAATAAAAGGGAGAGAAATATGGTTTTAAGTGTTCTTGTTAAGTACTCCCTCCGTTTTTAAATATAAGCAAAATTGACTTTTTAGATTCATTCAATTAATGATGTATGTGGTTCATATAAAGGACCACATACATCATTAATTGAATTAACCTAAAAAATCAATTTTGCTTATTTGAAACAGATGGAGTATTGGGTATTCTCCATTATCATAAATGCAAAGTGGAATATATTGAATTGAGAGTGATGAAAGTAATATTAATTAGAGTTATAAAAGGAAAAAAATAATTAATATTGTATTGAAAAGTGAAATGACTCAGTTATTTTGGGACAATTTTTTTTGCAAATGACTTACTTATTATGGGATGGAGGAAGTATGATACTAACAATTTGTCATAAAAAAATAAAAATAAAAAAATATTTTTTCATGTAAATGTATTCAATCGTAAATCATTTTATATTAACTAGCGAAAAGACGTGCACTCATGTGCCCGTCTTTCCGCTCTTTTTATTACGTTAAAGTTTGAAAATTATTAATGGTGTTTTTTGATGAAACTTTGATTGATTAAAACTAATAATAAAAATGTTTTTTTTGACAAAATAATATAAATGTTTGTTGCTTTCAAGTTATAACAAACCAAGCTAATCATGAATATATTATAACAAACCAAGTTAATAATGATTATTTATTTCAATGACCAACAATATAACAAAAAAAAAATATAATTTTAATTTTATTTTAATGGCACCAACAACTATCCTTGTTATAGAATGAGGTGTTTAAGGGTATAATTGAAATAATGAAAAAATAAGTATAAATATACTCATTTAGTTTGTGACACTTTTTTAATGATATAGGAAAAATAAACAAGACATATATATATTTGTATCCTGTTTATTACATTTTTTTTAATATTTAAATTTATTCTTATCTATTTGTTACAAGTGTTATTTATATTTAAAATTGAGGGCATTTAAAAAAAAAATCAACCCAAAAGAGCTGAAAGACGTTGTTTTCTTACATATTGTATAAATAAATCAAAACCATGGTTGTACCTACTATCAATATTTGAAATCAATATTCGCAACAAATCACTCTATTTTTTATTTGAAATACATGGTTGTACCTGCTCTCCAAAATCAATGAGTGCATAATCCTTCATGAAACAAAGTGCTAAAGAAATTCATTACATGTTTATTAAGAACAAGCCCAACTTCAACTCCACCGCGTGTTGGGAATAGAGCTTCTTCATCAGGCACATTATGTTACGTTCTCTTACCAACAGTTGCCCCCTCTGCTGAGACACACGCTGTTGTTCCCATACCAACAGCTGATGCACACGCTGATGTCCCCCACCAACAGTTGAGACATGCGCTGTTGTTCCCCCAACAGCAGCTGCCATCCCCGATAATAATGCAATATCTGTTGTCCCCAAAGCTACAGCCGGTGATGCAGCAGGTACCACTTGCAGCAAGTTGCAAGGTTTTTCCGAACCTATTCCTCAAGGTAATCTACCTCGGCCTAATATACATATTTTAGAGCTAGCAGAATCCGTAATGAATGATGATGTGCAACTTTCGTCTGAGACACTTCCGGTTAATCAGAATAATTTTTCTGTTGAAAACGACGAAGAACAAGATGATAATGATGATGAAGTTAATTTTTTTATTGATGAAGATGGTACTGCAACAGCTACACCCAATAATACAATTGCTTCCATCCCTCTAGATTTGGCAGCAGTCCAAATGCCTACTCAAGCCACGCCTTTGTCTGTACCTGATCCTTTGGTGGCTACCTCGACGGTTGGCTCTCAGGAAAATAATGCTTTATCCATTGTCGTTCCGGAGAAACACAACAACGATAGAGTTCAACATGACATGGAACTTTGTGAAAAAGAGTATGATAAGAAAGTTGAAGTTCTTTTTGGGTCACGCCCGGTATCACCGGTTGTTGTAGAGCGGTTTGTTGAAGCTAGCGCTAGCATGACAATACCAGAAGCTCAAGAGGTTGTCGTTTTACAACAACAACATGTACATCCCAGCAAGAACATTCAACATGGCCTAGATCTATGGGACAGATTTCGTGAATATGATGCAAGGTCAGCTACTGAAGACTTCATACCGGTCCTTACAAGGAAGCAGAAACAGAAAATTAAATTGTAACAAGTCTTGGCAAAGCAGCCCCCTAAAACCCGTGCCCGGGGTGATAATCATCAGACTGCTCAATGAATTTCCTCCATTGGATTGTTAGAGGTATCAATAATTATGATACTCGGATTGCTTTAAAGAATTTATATATGTCTCATAAACTTGTTATGATTTTTATTGCGGACCTAACATGGGTTATTCAGTGCAATAATCGGTTTGGTTGTCTTTTCTCCCTAATGAGTGATTTCTTTAGGGATATATGTGGTATACCCAACTACAGATTTCCATAATCTTTTTTTTGGTGTTTTTTTATTGTTTTCTTTTTCCTGCTTTCTGTTTTCTCTTCGGAGGGTTTCGGTCTAGTCCCCCCTCCTTTGTATTTATTTTACCCTTTTTTTTAATAAAATTTTTAGAGTTTGGCGGTATAGGATGGAGACTTCTCGAGGTGCCAACCTAGTTAGGATGTCGATGTTGCCTCTTGATGTCTGTCCATTCTCCTTGCTTACCAAAAAAAAAACTTCGACTCCACCACTTCCATCTATGCTCTCTGCCAAACCAATGGCTAAACCTCTATTAATCGACGTTATTTCCACCTTAGTTGGTTTTCCGCAGCCAATCTCGATGTCATACACACCAAATCTATTAGACCATGCAGCTCCAAATATTTGAAATCCTTGTCTTGTCAAACAAGTATGTTTATTATACACATCATCAATAGCCTCTTCAAGAAAACCCTTTTCATTTATCATCTTTATTTTCTCATAAATACTCTTAGCAACGAAAAAATCACCATCTTCTTTTATAAAATCTAACGGTTGTGCATCAATGAAATACCCCCAAATACAGTTTCCAAAATAGTTATTTGCTATTGGTGCTTTAATCTTGTCCTAAAATCTACAGCAAACACAAAACCAAACTTCTCCTTATAATTTTGAACTTTATGGATTGCTTTCGCAAGACAAACTAGCGAATAAGCACAAACGAGGACAAACGATGATATGTTTTGTGGCTTTGATTCTCTTGTATCGAATGTTTCCCATGTTGATAACACCCTTTGCTTTATCTTATCCAAATCTTCGTGTTTAAGTTCAAAAGTAGCGCGAATAGAGTCTTTGAGTTTTGGTTCAAAAGAGAAAATCTTTAAGCTTCTTTTGTTTCCTTTTTGACTTGGGTACTTCTTGGCTAAGATCTTGATTTAGTTATTTCCATTTAGGTCTTTGATGATTTCCCTGTCGAATAAAGGTTTTAACTCTTGCAACAAAGTTGGTGATTCTTCGGTTTCAAATGTTTTGTTGCATAGATAAGCCCAAGCTTTGATGAATATTATTGAAGATTTTCCATCAAGAACAGCATGGTGAGTGCTTATTCCAATGGTAAAACCACTTTTTGAAAAAGGGTTATTTGGAGTGAGATAATAGAAGCAAAACAATTTGTTGATTCCAAATGTGGTATAAAAGAACGAGACAAAGAAGCTTCTTTTGATGAGCTTTCAATGACATGATTGAAATTTAAATCAGACTCTCCAATGAGCAAGGAAACACCATCATTTAGTGTGTATTGTATATTTGGCTTTTGTGATTCAAAATCCCAAACAATGTTACCAGCTAAAGGAAGAAAGTGTTGGAGGGTCAAAGAAAGTGTAGATTTAAGATTGTTTGAAAGAAGAATGAAGGGTCTGATTGTGAATTTGGGAGGGTGTAGAAGAAGATGTATTCTATTAGATGGAACCTTAGCCAAAATATGTCGAAAAATATGAGAGAGACTGAGGTTGTTTGGCTTGATGATGGAGGAAATATTTGCTTTTAGAACAGTTAGTAATGAAGTAGTGATGAAATTTTAACTCATTTTAAACAAATGGATAATAAAATATATATTTTTTTTTTTGTAATTTTGATTCTTGCAACTATTTTTAATATATTTAATATTATTTAGTTACGAACAAATTTTTTTAGCCTCACTGATATTTTATGTCCAGATCTGCCCTGGTTCGACACAAACTCTTTTTAACTCGGGTTCACTTTCTTTAAAGTTCACGAACAGTTTAATTCGATTCGATAGGTTCAATTCGTTTGTTCAAATCACATAACTCAAAACTCAATTTATTTTCGAACAAAATTCATAGATCTTTGACTTACATTGTGGAAAAAAGAAATGAGGAATATCGTCAAAGCAATCCCATAAAAGAAATCTTGTATAAAATAGTTAATACTTTTTTGCTACAAAAATGAAGTACAAAATTAAAGTAAACATACACAAAGTATTGGAGTAGAAACAGATAGAGCAGTTTTTTTCCTTTTCGGTAGAGACTTGTTTGTCTTGATACTTGCTCAATTCTTATTGGTTACCGTTGTACAACAAAGGAGCAAAAGCTTTTTGATTCGGTGCACAATTGGAAATAATGAAAAGGAACCGAAAAGTAACCATAATAGTAATTGGAAATGAAATCTACTAACAAATATAAAAATAAATGCCCTATATTTTCCCAATTTTGCTCCTACGAGGGACATTTTTCTAATTTCCTAATTCATGAATTCACTTTGTTGCCACATCACTATTCTTTTGACATATTTTCCATTTTGCCCCTCACCAATTTTTTTTAATTATTTTCTAATTTTTATATTTTTAATAACTTTTAACTATTTTCCAATTTTTATGTTTATAACTATTTTTCAATTTTTTCTCCCAAATTCAGTTGTTTCTACATTGTCGTTGTGGTAGATTAAGGTATCGTTTGACCTGACTTTTTTCCAACTTCTCTACATTTTTAAGGAGAAGTTAGGTCAAATACAATATCAATTAAGTACTTAATAAAAAAAGTACTTTTTTTAATGCATAAAATTAAATGGAATGAGCTTTGGCCAAAAGTTGTTGAATGTTGCTTTAAAAAAACTACTTCTCGACAATTAATTTCACAAGCACCTCTTTTCAACTCACACAGGGAACTTATTCTTTTATTTTTTAATATTATATTTCAATATGTTTTTTTAAGGAGGTTGCATTTAATTTTTTAAGGAGGTTCCATTTAATTTTAGTATTTTTTTTCAAAGGAATTTTATTATCTTTTTATCACTTATATATTTAATTTCAATATCGTTTAATCATCACAACTCACAAATATTTTTCTTCACGCTGTCATTTAATGATACCAAATATTTTTATTTCCTTTCTTCAACCTCGCGAATATTACACACACACATTAACGTTTAAAGTAATATTATATGTTCGTCTGTCTATTTTTTTGTTACGTTAATGCATATAATTTTTTTTAGTATTGCTTGGTTGAGTGCTACCTCACCGATTTTTTTAAACTATTTTTCAATTTTTATATTTTTAAAAACTTTTAACTATTTTTTTATTTTTAACTATTTTGCAATTTTTTTCTGCCAAATTCAGTTGCTTCTACACTGCCGTTGCGGTAGATTAAGGTATCGTTTGACCCGACCTTTTTTCAAACTTCTCAACATTTTTAAGGAGAAGTTAGGCCAAACACAATATCAATTAAGTACTTACTAAAAAAAGTACTTTTTTAATGGATAAAATTGAATGGAATGAGCTTTGGCCAAAAGTTGTTGAATGTTGTTTTAAAAAACTACTTCTCGACAATTTATTTCACAAGCACCTTTTTCAACTCACACTGAGAACTTTTTCTTTTATTTTTTAACATTATATTTCAATATGTTTTTTCTTCCATTTAACTTTATTTTATTTTATTTTTTTGAACTGTTTCATTTAATTTTTTAAGGAGGTTCCATTTAATTTTATTATCTTTTTTTCAAAGGAATTTTATTATCTTTTTATCACTTATATATTTAATTTCAATATCGTTTAATCATCACAACCTCACAAATATTTTTATTCACGTTGTCATTTAATGATACCAAATATTTTTATTTCGTTTCTTCAACCTCGCGAATATTATACGCACACGCACATTAACGTTTAGAATAATATTTTATGTCCGTCTGTCTGTTTTTTTGTTACGCTAATGCATATAATTTTTTTTAGTGTTGCTTGGTTGAGTGCTACCTCACCGATTTTCTTTAACTATTTTCCAATTTTTAAAAACTTTTAACTATCTTCAATTTTTTTATTTTTAACTATTTGCCGAATTTTTTTATTTTCAACTATTTTTCAATTTTTTTCTCCCAAATTCAGTTGCCTCTACACTGTCGTTGTGGGAGATTAAGATACCATTTGACCCGGTTTTTTTTCAACTTCTCTACATTTTTAAGGAGAAGTTAGGCCAAATACAATATCAATTAAGTACTTACTAAAAAAGGTACTTTTTTTAATGCATAAAATTAAATGGAATGAGCTTTGGCCAAAAGTTGTTGAATGCTACATCAAAAAACTACTTCTCTACAATTTATTTCACAAGCATCTCTCTTTAATTCACGTTGGGAACCTTTTCTTTTATTTTTTAATAGTATATATCAATATTTTTTTCTTCCATTTATTTTTTTTTTGAACTGTTCCATTTATTTTTTTTTAAGGAGTTCCATTTAATTTTATTACCTTTTTTTCAAAGGAATTTTATTATATTTTTATCAATTATATATTTAATTTCAATATCGTTTAATCATCACAACCTCACAAATATTTTTATTCACGCTGTCATTTAATGATACCAAATATTTTTATTTTCTTTCTTCAACTTCGCAAATACACACACACACACATTAGCGTTTAGAGTAATACTTTATGTGTGTCTGTTTTTTGTTACGCTAATGCGTATAATTATTTTTGGTGTTGCATAATGCGTATGAATATTTTTATAAAATTTTGATTTTAATTAAAAGTAAAATTGTAGATGTCTTTTCTTCAAAAAAGGTATAACAAACTATGCATATCTTTTTCTTATTCAAAAAAGCTAAACATATATGTTTCCATGACACCAACAATGTAACAAATATAATATCATATAATATAAATTCTTATCTTTTTGAAAGACACCAAAAATATGGTATTCTTATAACGAAATTTGTTATAGAGTATAAAAAACCAACTATTTTGATATTATTTATGTTATTATTTCAGGCTCCTTAAATTGTTTCTCCTATTCAAATATTTAACAAGTCATTTATATGATGATGCAAATTTGTATTCATGTTACACAAAATAAACTTTATTGAGTAAATATAGTATTTGTAAGAAAAAAATATCTTTTATTTTTTTTATCATTTTTAGCCTTCAAAAAATATTTTAAACACTTTTTTATTTATTATGTTAATTCATAATAAATTCAAAGTTTTGTCCTCGTGAGTTTAGCGCAGTTGATAGGAACAATGCATAAGTATATGCCAAGTCTGGGGTTCGAACCCCGAACACCATAAAAAAAAAAAAAAAAAATTCAAGGGAGG
>Ga0228711_1009547_pt1 | contig 13118 bp, 8 predicted proteins | sample MedpolnodulmetaG_2_FD_177996 | JGI IMG/M metagenome (GOLD analysis project Ga0228711, IMG submission 177996) | Root nodule microbial communities from Medicago polymorpha collected in Santa Monica, California, United States - brown nodules | ecosystem: Host-associated > Plants > Roots > Nodule...
TTACAGTTACATAAAGTATAAAAAAACTTAATCACCTTGATATATCAAAATGAGCCGCTACATCCTGCCATGTATCCCAGTCATCTCCTGTTATGCGATACATGTTGACTAGTCCACTGACATCCTTCGCCAAGGATGGTGTCACACCGACTCCGGGAGACAGAGAATACACAATGGGACGATTGAGTTGGCTGAGAACCTGGCATGACATGTCATATGATAATTTTGTAAATAATTATAGCGAAAGCATTGAGATCAAGTGTTTTTCCAAGAACAAGTAGTAGTGATAAAAGTAAGAAAGTTGAAACTGAAGGATACCTCAGATACATAGGATATCTCATTAAAATCGAAGTCTTCACTGCCAAACACGCAGTCATGTTTCACTGCAAGAAAGTCATAAAATCTTTCAAAATTACTGCAAAGCATAGGCAGAACTGTCTATATATTCTTGTACATGATAATGCAATTCCAAATTAATACATGAATGTATAATCAATCAATACTTTGTAAATTCAAAATCATCATGATTGTTGTCAATGATATGATAAAAATGTTGTGACAGTAAGTTAGTAGTGCAAATACCAAGATCAACACCCCAAGCAGCATACTGCTCATGAAGAGATCTCAAAAAAGCTCTCCCTGCTCCTAACTTTGCATTTACACTCATGAAACCATTATTCATCCATCCACAACGCCTTTCTTGGATTGCAATGTCTTTTGCATACCATACTCGACCGGATTCTTGATAAGCAGCACCCTAGGAAATCACATGAAAAGGTCAATCAGAACTTTTGTTTTAGATTATGTGCCTCTTTGAATTGGCTTATTTGAGTTTATCCACTGGCATACTTGTGAATTTATAATACAAAAATAAATAGAAGATAAAGTTATAGCAGAGAATCAAAAAATAATACCGTTGTTGTATCTAGGATAGGGGTGTTTGCATTCATAGCTTGTGTGCTGATCCCTCTCATAATATGAATTCCAAACTTCAAACCTAAGCTATGTACTTTCTTAGCTACTTCACTGAATCCATTCCCACCTTTGGAAGAAGGCCACCTTCCTGGATCAGGAACCATCCTTCCCCATTTATCAATCACGTCGAATCCAAGGGAATTACTATTAGCACCCGGAACATTCTTCCTATACCAGAGGAAATCCACTACAACAAACTACATGGGTAGAAAAAAAGAAATCAATCTATATATATAACCAAAGTACTACTACTGCAGTAAAGTGAAACCATCCATAAGCTATAGTTCGTTTCGGTATTTATACCTCGTATCCATGTGGACGGAGACGCTGAGAAACAATTTGAGCATTCTGTAAGAATTCTTCTTCAGATACTATCCAAGAAAACGCGTCATATGAATTCCACCCTCTTGGTGGCAAGCCAGCTTGCTTGAGGTCACTCTCGGATAAATTTTTTGATGATACACTGAAATGACACACTCAAATATGAATAAAATTATTAATAATGACAAAATAAGGGTCCCAAAAATCAAGGATAACAGGGTTTCCCTTTGGATATGATCAAACATAGGTTTTGCATACCTCTGAAAGTAGGAAAGAAGGCAGAATGAGACCAAGAGCAGAAGCATCGGTCGTGGCTTTTGCATTTGCATGTGTGAGACACTCCTCATTGAGCTTCTTTGAGTAACTTCAGGAAGGGTTTTGTAGTCGTTTGTGATCTCATTAGGACTAAGCATGTTTCTCTCCTGTATTCAAAAAATCATTCTCAACACTATCAACATCACTATAGTCTATATACTTCAATAGCAAGAAAATTACAGCAAACTATAAAATGTAATCTCACCATATGAAAATAATTTCATTACACTAGAAAATAGCCACCTTATCATATTTTGTAAGGGTCTCAAATTATACATGAATTAACAAGACAAATCAAACAATGGCAGTCCAAACTTCAAATCATTGGGATTTCACAAATTATACATAAGTTTTCTAAAATACAAAGAAAACCATCAAATTGAAACTAAATTTTCAAAGAAAAATGCATTATGGAAGGCAAAGAAAAAGAGTGAACACTTACCAAATAGATGTGATGATGAAAAAGCGAAGGCCAAGAAAGAGAAAAGAATTGTGGAATTGAGAATGTGGCTAGAGATACTTACCATCCACAAAATCTTTTCCTCTTTTCTGCCTCACTTCTTCCTTTGTATGTATGTCCTCTCTTGTTATCTATCCTTTTCTATTTTCCATTTTTTGCTAACTATGTCACCTAATGTTTATTCTCTTTTTTCTTTTTCAATTCTTATATTGAAAACACAAAATTATAACTTCTTCATTGGAATTAAGTTTTATTATTTGAACATCATAATACAAACACTATCGTATGTGCTATGGTATGTATTTATCTTTAGAGCAATGCCATTTGGATACGCATACTTACTTTGAAAATGCATGTGTTTGATTCAAATCATGATCAAATATCTATTTCTTATTTATATTAAAAATAATCAACTTGTGTCAGAAATCCCTAAAAAAAATGTGTCAAAAAATCATTTCTCTTATTTTTGAGTCTTACTTTTTTATTTTTTTTAACAACTCATACATTTCAACAAATACACATAAAAATTAAATATCAAACCATATTTGACCTCAAATTATTTTATGTCAACCTATCTTTTGTCTTAGAAATTGCTTGATGTCACCAATTCCAAAACACTCACCTATTTTTAACCGTGTCTTTCTCTTAGTTTCTTCAACTTTTTGATTTAAGAAATATATAAGAAAGCAACTCAGTTATACTATTTATTACTCCCTTCGTCTTATATGTAAGCACCCTTTCCTCCGTCCTACTATTTATTTCTCTTCTACATTTAACTTACTATACCTGTTTGGAACAAGAGAGAGACTAAGGTGGTTTGGACTCTTCCAACTTTGTAACACATTATTTAATGTAACACGACCTTCACTAGTAACATTCTACCCACAATAGCATTTTATTTTACATGTACTATGACCATGTCACGATTTTAGTATGAAATTTTTTCGTCGGACGTGTTAGATTTCTGTTTCGGTTTTTACTATTTAATCTGCATTTAAATGGTTTACCGTTTTTTTTTTTTGGTTAATTAAGACTTTAGTTCCTATAAATATCTGCAGTTTTATTTTTAGTCCCTATAAAAATAAATCACACTTTTTAGTCCCTACAAAATATTATGTTAGTGTTTTTAGTCCTTATAAAATTTTCCATCAGCATTTTTAGTCTCTGTCAAAAATTTCCATCAACATTTTTGGTCCCTAAAATGCTTAAGAAAAATGTCACAGGGACTAAAAAGTGTGATTTTATTTTGTAAGAACTAAAAACAAAACTGTGAATATTTATAGGGACTATAAACTTAAAGTACAGTTCAGTCATAAACAAAATTTAAATACTAGGACCTAGTACAGGAGAATCTTATGTTTTCCGATTGAAGTAAAATTGTTGGCTAAGCTAAATTGATAGAGAATTGAGAGACCCCCTATACATTTAATACTGTCGCATCATCATATCATATCTGAAAATATAAATAAACACTTCATAATTTGTTTGTGGAGGTTGTTTGTTTGGGAGGAAGAGCTTCTTCATAATTTGTTGCTTAATCTACAAGGAATGGTGTGGACAAATGGGGAAGATGAGTGGTATTGGAAGTTGGTGGTAGGAGAAATTTTCTCGGTTAGCTCTATGTATAAAAGATTGATGGAGGTGCCGTAAGTGGAGGTGGAGTTGGGGGATGAGGAGAATCGGGTCTTTGGACAAATTTGAAAGAGCCCGGCACCGTCTAAAGTGGTGGCCCTATGTTGGAAGGGTTTGTTAGATCGAATACCAATAAGGGAGAATTTAGCAAGAAGGATTGCTTTGGTTCTGAATGCTAGTTTACTCTGTGTTCTTTGTAACAATGTCGTTGAATCGACAAATCATCTTTTCTTGCATTGTTTAAAGACTTGGAAGGTTTGGTCGGAAGTTCAAAATTGGTTAGAGGTGAATTGTATTACCCCCTCCAATTTGTTTGTTCATTGGAGGTGTTGGGATGTTTTGGTTCCTAACAGGAATGAATTAAGAAGGGGTATGCGTCTAATTGGCATACCGTTGTGTGGGTTATTTGGAGTGCGCAAAATAACGTAATTTTTAACAATGGTGGTATAGAGATGGAGGATATCAAAAGGCTGTCGTGGAGTTGGAGTTTAGCTAGGCTGAAAATTCAACCTTGTTTGTTTTACGAATGGCGGTGGAATCCGAAGTGGTGCCTTGGTGTGATTCGCGGTTGAAGAGTGCGCTACTGGGGTTTATTTGCAGCTGCTACATTTGTGCTGAGGTGTTTGTCACCGTTATAGCCTTTGCTGGGTTCCTGCTGCTGATGTTGTTGAGACTTGCAGGTGCGGTTCTGGCTTTTTGAAAGCAGGTCCGTGTGGCTGTTTCGCTGCTGCAGGAATAGGCCTTTGGTTGCTGCAATTTATGTTGTTGTTTTAGTCTATTGTAGTGTTTTGGTGGGTTTGTTTTTTTAGTTTTTTTAAGTCCTGTCCGATTGTTGGGATATGGACTATAAAGGTTTTTTTTATCGAGTTTTGTCTTTGGTGGAGAGATGCCATTTGATATCAGGCTCTCTATTTGTGTACTCTTTTTCCTCCTTTGCGGGCTAAGTGCATCTTGCACTAGCCTAGCTTAATAATATTTGTCGTTTCAAAAAAAAAAATCCTTATTCAAAACCTTAGCGGGCTAAGTGCATCTTCGCATTGTTTTGTGAATACCTCTGATTGTATATCACGTATTCAAAACCTTATTCAATTATTTGTAATTGTTAAGAGAAGTCTCTTTCAGTTGTGATTGAGCAAAGGAAGTCTCTTGGAGTTGTCCTTGAGCAAGGAAGTCTCTTTCTTGTGTGATTAAGCATAGAAGTCTCTTGGAGTTGTCCTTGAGCATTGAGCAACTTGTAATCCGATATTGCATTTTAGTGGAACTCTCATTGGAAGTGCAAGGGGGACATGACTACTTCTGGTTTGTGGAAGGAACCTGTATAATTGCTTGTGTTCTTTCTTTCTCTGTTCTCTTACTATTATCCGCTGCACTAAGACTCTGAACTCAAGTCAGACTCTGAATTTGGGAACAATTTTTCAGAACGTAAGAAAGAAAAGTTTTTGAGAACACAATTCAACCCCCCCTTGTAGTTTTTTCTCACAAATGTGCTTCAACCAGACCTAGAGGATAAATAAAAGGCTATTCATCACAAATGTGCTTCAACCAGACTTAAACCCCACAAGCCAACAATACAGCAATGGTGACAAATACGATCTGAACCTAAATTCAAAATTGCAGCAAAAAAACTGAATCAAATCATTAAAGACCAAACTAAGTACATTCCCGAACTATTTTTTTTTTCCGTGGTGGCCGGGTTTGAATCCCAAACCTTATATATATTATGCATTGTCCATACCAACTGAGTTAAGTTCACGATGACACATTTCCGAACTATTAACTTAGTAATAGTTGAGCTCAATACTTTATTATTTGACAAAAAGTATGTTTACAAGGAAATGATAAATACAGTTAAAAATTCGAATAAAAAGAAGTGTTTTTTTTTCCTTCAAAAGAACATTATATTAAGAACACGTGTAGTTTTTATATTTCAAGCATGATAATATTAATAAACAACAAATTTTTTTATTTTTTATTTTTAGGGACATGTTTGACATATATATCCTAAATTCAAGGCTTTTTAACATGCAAACCTCTACTTAATTATGCAGTGGTCAAAGATTGTTTAAATTAGATCTGAGTGGTTTCTAAATCAAAGAAAGAGCTATGCAGACACAAGGAGAGAAATGGAGACAAGTTATGTCATGGGTTGTAATTTCAACATTTCTAGTTGTTGTTATGGTGCCAAGTCCTGTAATTGGAGCAAGGAATTGTAGTTTTCCAGCAATATTCAACTTTGGAGATTCAAATTCTGATACTGGTGGTCTCTCAGCTGCTTTTGGACAAGCTCCTCCCCCCAACGGAATCACTTTTTTTCATACTCCTGTTGGACGTTTCTCCGATGGTCGTCTCATCATTGATTTCTTAGGTAAGTGGTGGAAATTCTCACTCATAATGTTCTTTGTTTCTTTTTGAATAAGTGTTTCTTACCTATTGAATATTATGATTGTGTACACACTACAAACGAATAAAGATATATGAATATAAACATTGTCTAATAAGTAGAAGTAAAACAATCTTGCATCATATACAAGTGCATTTTATACAACTAGATCAATAAATCATATTATATTTTATTCAATTTAATTATAAAATCAAGGATTCAACGGTGAAAACTAACTTATGTAAGATGCAAAACATGTACCACTCATGCATCCTAGAATGGGCCAACGAAAAACAATAATAATGAAGTTGGCATTAGAGAGGAAGAGAAACAAACATGAATACTACTCCCTCCGTTTCAAAATGAGTGTCGCTTTAGCCAAAAAAATTTGTTTTAAAATAAATATTACTTTACATTTTCAATACAACTTTAATTTTTTTCTTCCAACTTTTCTTTCACACAATTTTCAATGCAATTTTAAGTTTGTCTTTTTCTTATAAAGTAAGGGCAGTTTAGTAAAAATGTTATATATAATGATTATTTTATTTCATTCCTTAATCTGTGTGCAATGGGTTAAAGCGACACTCATTTTGAAATGGAGGGAGTATCAATGTTTGGAATTACTATTATTTTCTCAGAATTTATTTACTTTTTGGTCAAATGTCATTAATAATACAACCTTTCTTTCTCTTTTCTTAGAATTTATTTAGTCAAATCCCATATTAATTTTTTTTGGTTACAGTCAAATCCCATATAATAATACAACCATTTTTGTCTCTTTCCTATTAAAAATGTAAAATTTGCTATTTATGCGTTTGGAGTAAAAAATTGGGTGCTTGTAAACAAATGTGCCTATAAAAGTTCCATTTAGGATTAGCTCCATTTAGGCTTTGGATGCAAGACATGTGTCAAAAAAATAATGAAGGGTGGAGATTAAAAATTTTAAAAAGTATTTTTTTACTAAAAAAACACCTAAAATAATAAAATGTGTGATAAAATGGAGCATACCCTTCATTATTGTTTAGCACATTCTCTCTTCACTGTTTTCCAAAAATCATAAAATGTGTGATATGTCCACAAACACCTAAAATAAGAAGTTCAATTGTAGACGAAAAAGTATACTTATTAACGTATAACTTCACGTAATTTTTAAAAGATTTTCTCTTTTTCCTTCCAATTTTTTTCTTCTCTTTTCAATATTTTTTTTTGTGTTGGTGTCTTGGTGAGGTGAGAGTCATAAATTTTGACGTATAAAGGAGAGTGTTAGAAAGTACGTGCCAAAAAAAATGTGTTCTTGCCATTATACTCTCAAGATTTAATTCATCTAAGATTTTTTTTTTTTAAGGGAGTTCACCTAAGATTTTATCTACCAAAAAACATTTTAATTACAACATCTTTTAATTATAATTTATTTTTGACTCCTTGTTAAAATTGTATCTCAACAGCACAAAACTTGAGTTTGCCTTATTTGAGTGCCTACTTGAACTCAGTAGGTTCAAACTTCAGCAACGGTGCCAATTTTGCAACAGCAGGATCCACCATCAGACCTCAGAATACAACCAAGTCTCAGAGTGGATACAGTCCTATATCCTTAGATGTTCAACTTGTACAATACTCTGATTTCAAAGCAAGATCCATACTTGTTCGCAAAAAAGGTGCAAACATCTAATAACTTATGAAAATTGAACAAGATAAGAGAGTGACCAAGTAGTTATTTATAATTTTAATTTGGTGTAGGAGGAGTGTTTATGAAATTGTTGCCCAAAGAAGAGTATTTTTCTGAGGCTTTATACACTTTTGATATTGGTCAAAATGATCTCACTGCTGGTTACAAACTCAACATGACCACAGAACAAGTCAAGGCATATATACCTGATGTATTAGGCCAGTTCTCTAATGTTATAAGGGTACCTCATTTATCTAATTATCTAACTTTATGGTTTAAATTTTTTCTATAATGCATGAAATTAAATTTACTTAACCATAGTGTTATCATTTAGTAGAGTGTATACAAGGAAGGTGGAAGGTCGTTTTGGATTCACAACACAGGCCCATTGGGCTGCCTCCCATACATGCTGGATCGCTACTCGATGAATGCGGCCCAAATGGATAAATTTGGGTGTGCGAAACCGTTCAACGAGGTAGCTCAATATTTTAACTACAGATTGAAAGAAACTGTTGTGCAATTAAGGAAAGAGCTTCCAGAGGCCACAATTGTGTATGTTGACGTGTACACAGTGAAATACACCCTCATCAGCCATGCACAAAAATATGGTGAGCAAGAAAATTATGAAATCACCATATTAATTAACCAGATATTGATTTTTTGATATATTGTTTGATGAAAAGTTAAAAAGTGTTGTGAAGGTGAAACAAAATGTTTTTGAATTGTAAGGTTTTGAGAAGGGTGTGATTGCATGCTGTGGACAAGGTGGGAAGTACAACTTCAATAATGTGGCAAGATGTGGAGCTACCAAGATTGTAAATGGGAAAACAGTTTTGATAGCTAAGTCGTGCAAAGATCCAAGTGTGAAGATTATCTGGGATGGAATTCATTACACTGAAGCTTCTAATAAGTGGATATTCCAACAAATAGCTAATGGATACTTTTCAGATCCACCTATCTCTTTTAAAATGGCTTGCCATGCCCGTGGGCATGAATCCATCAACCACAATTAATCCAATTTTAATAAAGCGGAAATTATATATCATTTGTTGCACACACATTTAATCGAATTTCTCGACGTTACTTGCTACAACGATGGATGTATCTTACACATTTTAGGTTTCAATTGACAGATTAAATCATTTTTTAGTAAAAACAAATTAAATGTCAAATTATATTATCCAATTTTTTAGGTTTTAATTGTCAAATATATCTCTTAGATGACGAATTTATGTAGATTTGACGGAATCGATAAAGTGATACCCCTCTTTCGAGCATCAATGATATGGTGTAACTCAGATCATTTGTATTCAATTAATCAATAACCAATTAATAACAGTGCATGAGATTCATTAGTACGGCGGTGTTATGCTATCTCACGACGGAAGTAATGCACAAGTGAGAGTACAATGAGGTTATAAGATATAATCCAGAGATAACTCTCTAGTAGAGTTTGATAAAGTGGTGAATGAATATGTCCTTAAAATGGCACACTATGATTCTTATACAATGGTGTTCGTCAAAGCGTTTGTATGTGATGACATGCATAGAAAGTTATTTGTTTCCTTAGACTTGATGTGGATTATGGGCTATGAACTATTTGACCACAATATATTAGGTCGAAGTCCATCCTAAAAAATTTCTTTTTTAAAACATTTTTTTATATACTGAACTTAACATTAATATACATGAAGGATAATATATTCTAAATTTAAAATATTTTCTCAAAAGAGAATTGCTATTATAAAATTAGGATGCATATTAATATATTATGTGGTAGTTAAAAAAAAAAATTCTACTGCTTCAATGCATTATAGTCAACATTTAAAAAAAAAGGGATTCAATAAAAAAAAAATTGTAAAGAAAGGAAATTGGGCTGAAGTCCATCCTGAACAATTTCTTTTTTAAAGTATTCTTTTATATACAAAACTTAACATTAATATACATACTGTCCTGCTAACTGTTGCCTCCAGGACACTAGTTAAACATACCATAAAAGGTAATTATTACCATAAAAGGAAAATGTTTTTGACTTTATTATAAACTAATTACACAATTTCAATGCATTAACTACTATATAATTTCCTTTTTCATATCCTTAACTAGTGCCCCGGAGGCACTGGTTAGCATTTTTCATATACATACAAGATAGGATATTCTATATTTAAAATATGAAGGTGAGAAAAACACAAGAAGGGGGGTTGAATTGTGTTAGCATTTTCTTCGTTTTCTCCTACTGAAGTCACTGTTCAGAAACAAATAAAATTCAGCTTCTGAAGTGATGTTCAGAATCTAAATGCAGCGGATAAAACAGAGAGAGAGAGAGAGAGAGAGAGAGAGAGAGAGAGAGAGAGAGAGAGAGAGAGAGAGAGAGAGAGAGAGAGAAGAGACACAAATCAATTATACAAGTACCTTCCACAAACCGGAAGTAGTCCTGTCCCCCTTGCACTTTCAAGGAGAGTACACTAAAATGTAATATCTGATTACAATTGCTCACTGCTGAAACTAGCAAGAGACTTCAAACTACTCAAGCACAACTGCAAGAGATTTCTTATGCTCAAGAACCTAATCAAAAGACTTCCTATGCTCAAGCACAACTGCAACAGACTTCTATTCACACAGAATTACAAAGAAATTTGTTTGAGGTTGAACACTTGATATACAATCAGTGGTGTTCACAATACAAATCAGATACAGACTCTTTAAGACTCTAGAATTTCTAAGATATGGAAGTTGTTAAGAAATTCTAAGTGAACTTTGATGAGGAGTAATTTCAACAAAGTTTTGGCACTTGTAATATGTTGTATGAGTCTTACAATTCTCTATGTCTTCACTCCTTTATATAGAGGTGTGAAAGAGACGTTGTATAATGTCAACACATCAAAAACAGTCGTTTGAAGCTTGATCAAATCACCAATGATCTGTTGCCTGATTTGGTTATTGTCCTACGAAGGAGCAATTTCAAATCCATTTCAGTTATGGAGGAACACCGTTGCAGGCACAACTATTGTTCTTGTACTAGCAGACATAAAATCAGAGTAGTGGAGATAGTGGTTGTACACTTCGTACAGTTGTCCTTTTTTCAACGTTCTTCAAAGAATAAGCATTCAAAACCTTCAAATCCTTTTGAATTAGCCTTTGCTTCTTGTTTCTAGTCTTCTTCTAATGATAGGCGTGATTAAATCATCATTTGAACAACATCTGAAAAGCTTCAGTCTTTCAGTTTCTGATGATCTTCAGAACCTCTGATGACGTCAGCTTCTGAAGAGGTGCTTCTGATGACATCAGCTTCTTCAGAATTGCTTGTCTTCAGAACCTCTTTCTTGCAGCACAAGCTTCCTTTTTGTTGATTCCATTTCTCTCATTTGTTCTTCCAGAAACTATGCTTGAATTTAAAGACACTAAATTTGTATATAGTCCTGCACACTTGAATAAATATTAGCATATCCAATTGACACTTTTAATCCCTTGTTATCATCAAAACTTAAAGGGTAATGTTAAACACATTTTGTTCCAACAAAATATTCCTTCAAAAGAGAATTCCAAATATAAAATTATGATGTACATTAATATATTATGTGCTAGTTCAATTATTTTTTTTGACTGGTTCAATGCATTATAGTCAACATTTAAAAAAATTTAAAATATTTCCTCAAAAGAGAATTCCAAATATAAAATTTCCTCAAAAGAGAATTCAAAATATAAAATTATGATGTATAGTAATATATTATGTGCTAGTTCAATCTTTTTTTTACAGGTTCAATGCATCATAGTCAACATTTTAAAAAAAGGATTTTGTAAAAAAAAACATTTTAAAAAATAGGAAGCTAACTAATAAGAGATTTTCTTCCCGTTTCATATTTTTTTATTAATTGTAGTAATCTTTATAAATTGACTCTAATAGGTGTTGATTTTCCACATTGAAGAGATAAGATGGCTACTGGCATTAACCAAGTGCTTTTCTTCATTGCATTGTTATGTGTTGCTTATGTTTTGACTCCAGTTCGATTTTCTAATTACATAACTCAAATTTTTTCCTTTCATTTATGTATTTTTTTAGTATAATAACATTGAAAGTTTATAATGTGATCGTATTTCTAAAGAGGAGTTTGAAATGAAAACTCTATTTTGAGTTCGAGATTACGGTTTCTTAAAACATGTAAAAATACGAACATTAGACAATCTTTTCAAATTTCCTATCTTAAAGAGAATTTCGGACATAATATATTCATACTTATTTGTTAAGCTTGTCAGGTTTTAAATGATCTTATGAATTCAAAACTTCAATGTGCACACATGTGCTAACAGTATTCTATTAATTGTAGGAGGAGCAATTGACGAAAATCCTTTTCCTAATTGCATTGGCCAAGATCTATGTCCAGATAATGACAAGTGTGACAATGATTGTAAAGAGAATCATTATTTTAGAGGTGGCAAGTGTATTGCAAATCAATGTTGTTGTAGACCTGTAGCATAATTGCAACTGCTTCTCAAAGGAGTATTTGTAAACAGAATCTTATGACCAACACAAAAATAAGTTAAAAAATAAATACCGTTATTTTAAATAATAATGTTATATAGATTTAATTTCTATGCACTTATTGTTATTTCACACATATGTTGCTACATATTTAGATTGTGTTAGAGAGAGATAGATATGAGTGTTTCTCTTGGTTGGTTGTGGTGAGAAATAGGAGAGAGAGATTAAAACATGTAGGACTCATATGTTTTAGACTCTTTGGTGAACAGCGAAGAAACCATAGATGTAATTTTTCATAATTTTCCAATTACATCATAAAAAAACAATAAATTATAAATACTCCAACAACTTGCCTATGAGATTGGATAAATTAAGGGACAAACTATATAAAAAATAAAAATAAAAAACTATTCAATACCTTAACATTGTGTTTGGTAGAAGAGGAAAGGGAGGGAGGGAGAGAGAGACGATGTGTATCTGTCTTGTTTGGTTGTGATTAGAAATAGGAGAAAGAGGGGATAAAAGATGCGTATTTATCTTATTTGATTGTGATTAGATATGTCTATTTAGAAATATGTCAGTAAAACGCATGTAACATTTATATTTTCCACATAAAAAAAAAATTCACTTATCTAATATGATGCATTTATTTTTGAAAAAGTAACACTCCTCTAAAAAAAAAAGTAACACTCATATGACATATATTTTTTCCCGTTAAAAAATAGATCTAGTTATTACATTCATTTATAGGGTCTTGACATTTGATTTATTATTAGATCTTTCATCTTGGTTAATAAAATTGTTTTTTAATAACATTTTTTTTATATTACCTTCCAAATTCCAATGATTGGGAAATTTGCATTAACCCCTCAAGCTATTTTTTTTTTTT
>Ga0228711_1009548_pt1 | contig 13117 bp, 10 predicted proteins | sample MedpolnodulmetaG_2_FD_177996 | JGI IMG/M metagenome (GOLD analysis project Ga0228711, IMG submission 177996) | Root nodule microbial communities from Medicago polymorpha collected in Santa Monica, California, United States - brown nodules | ecosystem: Host-associated > Plants > Roots > Nodule...
TATATATCAACACTTAGAAAAGTTTGAAAAAGCCAACACTCCTTCTTGTGTTTTTCTCACCTTCAAACACACCCTTAATGAATACTACTAACTTGTCTTGAAATATTAAAAGTCAAATTTAATACATATATAAACAAAAAGTCAAATTTAATACATATATAAACAAAAGACAATTTGGTAATATTAACACACATAATTACACTAACAACTTTCTTAAGAACCTTGAAAAATGCAAATTAAAGGGGTCTTTATATAGGAAAATGCTCACGAATCCCATTTCACGAGTATTTCACGAATGACATACCGCCACCGTCATGTTGTTAAAAAACAAAACCCACCGTCACCGTCATGCTGCTTAATATCGTCTTCCATTCGTTTATTCATTTCGTTTCTCTCTGCAAATGATCAGTTTGGTTCCTCTAGTATTATTTCTCGCCTTCTACGTCCAAAAGATCATCCCCACTTCAACTCATTGTCGATGGTTTCTAGGAAGCTACCATGGCCTGCATAACATGCTTGTTTTCTAACTGGACCAATATGAACTGCTAATGCTTATGAAGTTGAATCTAATTGGGTCAATCTACTTCTGTTAATGTCATGGTATAGCATGCTTGCAATGGAGTGAGCTATATGTATGTTTTTCATAATGTTTTTGGTATTACGGTTTTAGCAACATGGCGGTAGCGGTGGGTTTTGTTTTTTATCACACATGTGGTCCTTTGTTTTCACCATGATTGCCGCTAAATGGTGAATTATCATTGAGATATTCGCGACAGTGTCTTCCAATTGCTGCACAATATTTTTGTCAATCATAAAGGAATCGGCTCCCATATTTTGTTGCTCATCTGAAACATCCTCAATGGCCGAATGTTGCACAGGCTTATCCATTACAATGGTTGCGTGCTGCTCTGGTACCTTTGGTATTTCTTGCTACTATACTGTAATGGTATGGTATGAGTCATGAAACATAACGAAACTTAGAACACCTTCGTCTGCCTGACACTTGTTTTTGTCATCTCCGACATATGCAAGTGCATTGACTATGCATAGGTTTGAATTTCCAAACATCAAGTATTGTTAAGTCATTATCCCTATTACCATACTATAGCTACGTGTACGTTTGTAGGTGATGTTGATATTCTCCCCACTAAGTTCTGCCTGTTGTGAGCATTTTCTCCATACTATCGCTATGACCCTTCAATAACTTACCATGGGCATGTGGGTCAATATGCTGAACCCACCAAAACCAACACCACCTCCAAAAGAAGAAAGTAGTGACAGTTTTTCAAACCAAAACCGCAGGCACTGCAGAACGGTGACCACCACAACTGCAGGCACCGCAAAAACTGCTATCTATTTTGCCGAAGCAGGCCACCACAACCATATCTGGTCGCGACGGTTATTGGGAAACAATATGCCAGATTCGCACCAGATCCAATTCAAAACCAGATCGAATCCGAAAACTAGTCATATACTCATATCTAAAGAAACAGCGAGCAGTCCACGACGGCGGAGGGCCACCAATGGCTGCTTGAAAGACGCCAAACGGCGAGCAACAACCAGAACTTGTCATCCCCACACAACGAAGAAGTGATAGAAGGTGGTACAACAGAAATCTGGTGGTGGTGCGAAGGGTTGACACCACGCATCGCACCACCGGAGGCGGCATCTGAGTGAGAAAATTATATGTGATTGATTAGACCAATGTGTATGATGTATTAAAGTTTATATTAAAGTTTGGTGTGCAAAATCTTTGTAGTTGTTCATTAAGACCAATGTAAACAACACATTTTCTCACAGTCACATACAATTTGTTTGGACAAATATTTATCTTATATTTTTATTTATTTATCAGTATAAATATTTATCCCGTGTTTTTTTAAATTGATCAATAAAAAAAACTTTATCCAATGTTTTTTATACTTATCGGTGACAAATATTTATTTTATGTTTAAGAGAAAGTAGTGTACTACAACCAAAAAATGTGGTATAAGGATCTAACCTTGTTATTGTAGGAGTGATTTTTATTAATCATAAAAAAGTAGTATATATTAATATAGTTATTGTCCTACTATATATATGTCCAAGCTTTTTGTCTAGCTACTATATAGCCTCCATATTAAACAACTATTTAATAAATATTTGATTAAAAATAATTATAAATGACTGGAATTTTCACATGAGTTTATTTTCTTCTAGGTCTGTTGTTGTAATAGATTTTATAACATTTTCTTTAACACATAATCTTTTATTAGATAGAATTTATGTGGATCTCACCACTTTATATGAAATCTATTTTTAATGTGTGAAATCTATGTTAATTCAATAAAAAAGTGAATTTTAGATAAAATATTACTTCCTTAGGTCCTTATTATAAGAAATAATTGATTTTTTAGATTCATTGTGTAAGTAATGTATCTAATCTATATTTATAACGAGATACTTTAATCATTTAATAAATCTAAAAAGTCAATTGTTTCTTATAATAAGGAGTATAAAGAAAATGTCCATAGCATTCATCATTTTCTTATTAATAATACGATTAGTCAAATACCAAAACAGAGAGTATATGTTGTTTTGCCTCTTTGCCCATTCATTTAATACAACTTTCTTTGATCTGGATTTCGGTCAACAATCTATTGTTGCTTATGACTGGATTTTTTTTTTTTAAACGAGCAGTTATTTTTAAACACTAGAATGAGTTCATGATAAGCCCTTCAAAAAATAATATGGCATTTATTTAAATATTATTTATAAGTCTATGTTTTTTATCAGAAAATAAGAGTTATACTAAATCTAATTGACACAAAAACAATAAAACCCATAAATTGGTGAAATCGATTATCCATGGCATGTTGCTGTATTCTTTTCATGTTTATATGTGGCCACGTAGATTGTTGAGTTTATTGGATTCTTGGATTAAGAATTTTATCTGGAGTGGTGATATTCATTATAGGAAGGTTTGCACTGTTTCTTGGAAAATAATGTGTGGTTCGCGGGCAACTGGAGGTCTTGATCTCAAGCCTACCTGTATGATTAATGATTCTTTTAATGTTGAAGTTAGCGTGGGAGCTTGTTTCGAAGGATTGTCAATGGGCGGTTCTTTCTAAGCAAAGTATTTTTCTAATGGGAGGCTTATTTTGCGCTATATTAAATCTTTGGTTTGGTCTAGCATCAAAATGCACATTTCTATAGTTACTTCTAATTCTATTTGGATTGTAGGTACCAGTGAGAATATTAATCTTTGGTCAGACAATTGGCTCGGGGGACCACTTCTTGATTTGCTCTAGATATACCTTGTTTACCATTCTCGCTTTTCGGGAACTCTTGCTGCCCCACGTGACCCCCCATCTAGATATCGTGGTGCTGCCTTCCTCCCCTCTTACTGACTCTTTAGCTTGGCAACACTCTTCGGATGGTAAGTTGTTTGCTAAACAAGCAAAGCTTTTTCTGACTCCTGCTGCCCCTGCACTTCATTGGCCGAATTTGATATGGCGGTCTTGCATCCCTCCATCTCATGCTTTCATTTTTTGGCGTTTGTTTCACGGAAAGATGCCCACTGACAAAAACCTTCGTGATAGAGGTTGCGTCACTATCTCTGTTTGTAATTTTTGTATGAAAACTGATGAATCTTCTGTGCATTTGTTCCTTTGTTGTCCATTTGTGATGGAGCTTTGGTCTTGGATTGGGGGTAAGCTGAACTATGTTCTCAATCTTATTTATGTTATCTCCCTTATAGCGTTTGTTCCTACTCATTGCTCTTCTCAGGCCGCAGACATCTATGTGTCTGTCGTAGTTCACACATTGCATATTATTTGGCTCTCGCGTAATTCGATGCGTTTTTCTCCGAATGTAGTGTCTCTGCATGCTGCTAAGGTCCCCTTACAGGCTGTTGTGTCATTGAGTGGTAACATGTATGTTGGTCATTGTTTATTATCGAATATCCCTCTTCTTGATGCCTTCTTTGTTGCTCCGCACCATAGGCGTTTCAAGGACATTATTACTGTGCATTGGAAGGCACCCACTCCTCCTTGGATGAAGGTTAATACAGATGGGTTGGTTGTTGGTAATCATGTTGCTTGCGGTGGTCTTTTCCGGGATCATTTAGGTACATTTCTTGGTGCTTTCACTTGTAATTTGGGAATTGCTTCCGTTTTTTCTTCAGAGATCCAGGGGTTTATCTTTACATTGGAGTTTGCTGCTCAAAATGGTTGGAGTAATCTTTGATTGGAGAGTGATTCTACTAGTGCTCTGCTTGCCTTCAAAAATCCTTCTTTGGTTCCGATTTCGCTTCGTAATCACTGTTATAATGCTTGTCGACTTGGTGTGTAGGTGATCTCATCCCATATTTACCGAGAAGGTAATGTTTGTGCTTACAGGTTGGCTAATATGGGACACGCGGTTCTAGGTGCAGTCTGGCTATCTGTTTTACCATCTGAGTTAGGTTCTGGTTTTTTCGGGACAAATGTGGTCTCCCTAACTACAGATTTCCCTAATTTGTGGTTGTTTTTATTTTGTTGTTCTTTGTTTTCGAGGGTTTGGGCCTAGTCCCTCCCTCTTTGTATATATTTTGCCCCTTTTTTTAATAAAATTTGAGATTGGCGGCATAGGATGGAGGGTCCCCGGGATGCCAACCTAGTTGGGATGTTGGTGTTTCCTCTTGATGCATGTCCTTTCTCCCGGTTTATCAAAAAAAAAAAACAACCATAAATTTAAAACTAAATTTGACTTATAACTTTAATTATGGAATCAAAGTAGACAACACACTTAGCTTTCGTCAATTGCGCACACACTCCCAATTAGATTTATAACTTCAATAAAAACACACACAATATTTCACTTCAAGGAATTGCATTCACACACATTCTCAATTTGGTTTATAAATTTATTTGTTACTGTAAATCAAAGTAGATAACACATTTAACTTATAGCAACAACACACGCACATACTCTCAATTTTTATTTATAACTTTAATTATCAAAGTCGACAACATATTTAACATCCTACAATTGCGTTCACCTACACACACAACTATCCATGATGGATTAAACAACCTAAGTATCGTTATATAAAAAAGAGAGCATAAGTATCATATAGTCTTGCTAATAGTACAAAAAGAAATTTGATGTATTATTAAACAATCATAACATGAAACTATATAGAACAAATTATAATATGTAAATTTATTATAAACTAAAATGACAAAAGATAATTCATATATTTTATTGAAAATTAAGAACCAACAACAATTATAAATACTTGGAGTTCAAACCAATATCTTATTCTTAATAATATAGATCTAATTATTATATTAGTACAACCATTATTAATAATAATTTCTTCTTCCCCAATTTTTGTTTTTCAATTTCTCATTCATCTGGCATAGAAGGGGGATCAAGGTTGAGAGCTCGAACATTAGGAGGCTGGCTCAAGCCAATTGGCTGCACATGTGGAGGTGGTGCATTTTGTGGTTGAGGCTGGTTATTTGGTGGTTGAGGCTGGTGATTTGGCGGTTGCGGCTCTGCACTCGACTCTAATATTAAATTTGGATGATGTTGCTCGATAACATGCACTGCTAAAACTTGTGGAGATGGAAACGTTGCGCCACAGTCACTACATAAGAATTCTGCCTTGGTCATGATAAAAGAAACGTAAAATTATAAAGAAAACGAAATTGTTTTTCAAGCTAGTGATTGATGTAGAGTGAATTGGGTATAAGACAAAATATATAGATGGATAACAATCTATATATAGACACAAGGCCCTATTTAATTTGAGTACTGTTTTTTGTTTTCTATAATTTTAATAAAAAATATAATATACTTTAGGAAAAATACGTCTGATATTTCGAAAAGATATATTTTAGGGAACACTATAATTGTTCATTAAAACACAAAAAATGGAAAATAATTGTTTTTGGGAAAAATATAATTTTCATTGAAGCACCAAAATATAATTTTCATTAAAGCACCAAACATGGAAAATAATTGGTTTTGGGAAAAATATAATTTTCATTAAAGCACCAAAAATGGAAAGTAATTATTTTTTTAAGAAGGCAAAATGAAATTATATTATCACTGAACCGATAACCTCCGAACATAAGGCGTGACAGGAGAAATTGGCAAAAGTTAAACGACTACAATGTCAAAGGAAAAAATCAGGAGAAAATGTAAATAACAAATTAAGTAGTTGCAACCAAGCACATAAGAGGGTTAAGCAAACAAGAATTATAATCGAAAGCAAAAGTAGTGTTTTTCGCTGTCAACCATTAGAATGTTTGAAGCTTAATTTTTTTCAAATATTTGGTTCAATGAGTCATCATCCTGCTTGAAAATTCGACCATTTCTTTCGTTCCAAATTACCCAAACACATGAGAGCCATAAAAAATGCATTGTGGATCGATGATTCTTTGTAAATCGTCTTAAATGACCATATTGAAATAAATGATCCCAGAATGTGAGTCGGATTCACCGTGACAAAGTCTAACCATTCTGAAACCAGAACCAAATTGTTCCAAAAAAAAAGGACATCACAGAAACAAAAGGTCAACATCCTCATTTGTACCACAACCTTCCAAACAAAGTTGCATTCGCATTATGCTCCATGTTGTGCCACCCTCCTTGCTTTGAGCTTAATTGGCTACCCGATGGAACATGTCCGACCAAGGGTTAGTTCCCCCTTCTGGGCGTTTAGGGGCGAGACACTCTAGCCTTGGGTGGCTAGCCCTTCAGGAGGTTCCCACAATGGATGCTAGACTTTTTTTTGCTTAAAACCAGAATCCTTGATATCCACCCTCCTTTGAGGATGCTTTCGTCGTTTGAGACTTTGAGTCCTGTCAATCACAACAACTTGCAACAAACATGTTTCCTTTTGGGGAAGACGCTCGTTTCTTAATATTCATAAAATGGATTTACAATGACTTTTAGGATTGATTTTAAGGTACATCGCAAAGTTGGAGCAAAACTACCAGTACTTAACTATAATAGCGCTTGATCTTTTTCGTGTTCCATGTTCTGGGAATCAGAAGGCCATATAAAGTCTTGAGGATGTAGGCACCCGTTCTTGTGCTGGTGTTGACTCTGTAAGGTCCTTCCCAATTTGCAGCCAACTTCCCTTCTCGCCCACCTCAGGACGAGGTCCCCCAAACTAAATTCTTTCGGCCTCACTTTTCTGTTGTATCTGGTGGGCGTAACATGTTTAATGGCGGCCTCTGTCAGTGCAACAAAATTCCTTAATTTGTCAATGAAGTCCAGCTCTTCCAACATTTCCTCCACATTGGCGGTTTAGTTCAGTGGGTGTACCGTCCTCCACTTCAATTCCTTTACTTTGTACATGACATTCATGTTCATAGATAGCAAGTATATATAAAATATATATGCACTAATCTAAACACACATTTCATGCATCACATACATAAAATAATAAACTAGGTAGTATTGTTATGACTTCCTTACGCGTAAGAATTAAATAAACTACTTTATTACAATTCTTTGACCCATGAGCAAGCTTCAAAAGTTTCTCCATCGAAATCATCTTTTGGTGTTGTCTTTTCCTAAACTCGAGCATTTACACTAACACTTAAATAAAATAGTTAAAGTAAATCACGACACGCAGGTCATATTTAAATAAAATGAATCGCGACACGCAAGCCGTATTTAAATAAAATAAACTATGACACGTAGGTCATATTTAAATAAATGAACAAACACCAAAATAAACTAAGGTCATAACCGTATACCATAAAATAAATAATAATAATAATAATAATAATAATAATAATAATAATAATAATAATAATAATAATAATAATAATAATAATAATAATAATAATAATAATAATAATAATAATAATAATAATAACTATTTATTATTATTTCAAACAATTTTAGAGTCAATCAAGATTTGGAAATAATATTTTGACCAAGATATATGTCAAATAAAATTGATTCATATATATGTATATATTCCTTTTGAAACTATTTTCAAAATCAATCGGGTCATAAATAAAATTAAAATATGCAAATTTTAGGACCAAATCTAAAAGATCATATCTGATATTGAAACTTTTCAAAATCATAATCCTATTAAATTGGAAACAAATTATATTAATATCATGAAAATCTTTTAAATAAACTTAAAAGATCATATCTGATATTGAAACTATTTCAAATCATGATCTTTTAAATTCACTATCTCATTAGGATCATTTATTACATTTTCAAACATCTTTTGAAAAACAATCCAAAAGGTAGAATTTTTTTATTTAATTAATTATAGTAATATTGACACTCAATAATTATTATAATTAAATATGTTTTGTTTAGGCGATCAATTTGTTTCCAAAACAAATTATAGAGCTAAAAATATGCAAATATTTTATTTCCAAATTTAAAAATCATATTTATATTGAAACCTTTTCAAAATTATGATCTTTTAAGTTTACTACATTTCTACAATTGAATAAATAAATTAAAATAAATATTTTCAAAGATTGTTTGTTTGGCATGAACAACCAGATCTTTGATGCTTCACCATATTCGGATATCGAAGCTCAATCTCACGAATTGTTCAAATTCACAACAATCTCTATGAAAACAATTGATCGAATGATATAACCATAATAATACAACTCTTGTATATTTAGGTATCCCAATACAACAATCAAACATCAATAGTTTTAACAATTGTTTGTTCAGTATGGAAAACCGAATCTTTGATTCTTCACCAGAATCGAATATCGAAGCTCAATCTCATGAATTGTCTACAAATTCACAATCAATTTCATAAAACATATTGAACAAATGACATCATCAATATATCACGTATAATGATGTTGTATTAGAATCATATATCACATATATGATATTCATCAATCAAATTTTAATTAATTCTTATTATTTAAATAATAAAATATTAACACTTAATATTCTTATCATTATTATCGGTTTTGCATTAAAAATTATTCAAATAAAATTAATAAAAAACATTAGCGGAACAAATCTCATTAAAACGGATCTTGATTAAATCATTAATCACAAATCAAACACATACTTAAACGATATAAGGATTCATGTGTTTACCTATTGAAGAGCATAACCTTTGTAGAAGAATTGTTTCTGATCACAAGCAAAGCAACGTAGGGATGCCTCTACTTAGTCCACACGAACAGAACTTCTCTGATGACCAGTGCTAGCAAATTTCAATGGAGATTCAGAGAGAACAAAGTTTAGAGAGTGGCGGCTAGGGTTTCACAATTTTTGTGAATTAGGTTAAGTGTTCAACAAAAAGTTAGTAATTCTTCAGCACAAGGGTTCTATTTATAGAATCACTTGTGTAGTCGGCAAGCCAAGCACTTAAGTTCACCATACCTTACGGTGCACTATATTTCACTTAAACACATCGTACCTTACTTATTTATTTTTCGTAAATTAAATAATAAATCATATTTAATTATTTAATTATTAATAAGTCTTACTTGTTATTTCATAAATAAGTCTTACTTATTTATTTTTCTCATCTATCTGTCCTTTGCGTGTGACCATATAAGTTCCCGTAACGTTGAGAATAATATTAAATCACATATTTAATATTTTAAACAGTGAGCGGTATCTAACAATATATCATTGCTACCCAAGTGACGAGAATGTCATGTGATCTGACGAAACCTTTATGTGATAATGATCGTGTGTATAATTACTCTTTTTCCCTCATGACTATATTGAACACAAGGCATAGCATGTCACCCTTGTCCAGTTCAATATTGGGCCCGTAGACATTTCTCATGTTATGTAGGAGGGACAAATTTCATCTAGGTCACTCATGTCCCTCAGCATGATTCGTGGAGTATCCATCAACCAACTTTATTGTCATCCTGTTACAAACAATTTTTGAATGGTGACAAAGTACTCGACTCCAACATCTAGGGTACATAGTGGTTTCAGGTCAAAGGGTGGAATATACCACTATCACTATGAGAATATCTTATAACACTTTTCATAACTTTGACTATGTAATATTCTATTCTCATGGTGGATCAATCCAATATAAAGATTACTCCTAATATTTATATTTATGTGAAGAGTTGATAACTCTTTATCCATGATCTGTGAGATGTGATCAACAGTCTACCCACATAATAGTCTTCATGCTGTAATGATATCCCACTTCACAATAAAGCTTGACTACAAATACTTTAAAAATAGTGTCCTTATGTTTAATGGAGTCTCACAATTAAGTTATAGTTAATGTTCCATTAAACGGACTAACTATTCTAGAGACTTTGTTATTTTGAAATAAAACAAAATCAACAAAGAAATGTCTTATTATTATATATTCACAATATTTATATTTATATCAATATCGTAATACAAAACCAAAATATAGATTGACTATTAGGGATTTTTCCAACAAATACAACTTTTCCATGTATCTTCTTGTATATCAATTAATGTGAGATAGTTTTATCAAGAAACCATATGTTCTATCATGAATTAACAACCAACAGCCTTTAGGAAATTATCATATGGACGCGATGCTGGCAGTTGAAAGAGGGCGGCTTGGTAGGTGACAGAGCGCCTAAGTTTGAATCCAAGAATGGATTTCCACTCTGCAACTAAAATGGCACAGGAAACAGGAATAAGATATCACAAAGCAAGAAGAAACACTTGTTCTGAATTTCGAAAGTAAAGAAAGTAAAGCAGTACCAAAGGCAAACTTGGCTGAACATTGGAATTTGTGGATTCGTCCTTTTCTTGGTTGTAATGAGGAAGAGGAATCCTGAATGAATTGGCAAGTAATGATTGGGCAGCCATGAAAGTGGAAATCTTCTGTTGCTTTCCGGCGAGGAGGTTCTCACAATGGAGAGCCATTTCTTTATATAGCATGTTGAAACAACATAAATCCCATTAATTCAACGCAACAACATTTGTACTAAATCTAATCGTCGCAACAACATAAAACCCATAAATTCAAAACATTAATCATAAACATTAATTTATCACTCTAAATCAAAGCATGCTTCTAGTAATTATGTGTGCACCCACTTTCCATTTGATTTATAACTTTAGTATTTTAAAGTAGACAACATGTTTAACTTCTAGCAATGTCACACACATATTCTCAATTAGGCTTTGTTTGCAAGTTTGGAGGAGAAGAGAGATGAGGGTTTGGAAAAAAAGAAAGAAAGAGTAAGTGGAATAAATAGAGGACATTGAGAGAAGGGACTTTGGGGGGCTTACTTTTTTTCAAAATATAAACACTCTTTTAAAAAATATGAAAGATTTCTCAATTTTCCTTTACATTTCTCACACACACACCCCTCCCCAAAGCCCTTCCTTCCCCTAATTTGATTTATAACTTTAGTAACAAAGTAGACAACAGTCCCCATGAGCTTAACTCATTTGGTAAGGACAGTTAGAGAAAGTCAGAATCCCACAATTCATTATTAAGGATCATGACTTAATTACTATGATATGGTCAATACATTTATTGTATATTATTCTGCATTACTATAGCAATTACTGTAATTACAATTAGCAGGATTCTAGGATAGTGATTTCATATCATTACATGTATTCTAGGATAGTGATTTCATATCATTACATGTATTTAAGCATACCTTGTCTATGTAACAAAGTATATAATCAGTACCATTTTCTATCTTGGTATCAGAGCACTTAAGCTTGAAGGCTCTCGATCCAACCAAACCAATCATGTCATCCGCTGCAAACTCAAACCAGAAAAATGACCTTCCTCAAACAGTTTCTGTCAAGTTGGACAGAGATAATTATCCACTATGGAAATCATTGGTCTTACCATTGATTAGAGGCTGCAAACTCGATGGCTATATGTTAGGGACAAAAGAATGTCCAGAACAATTTGTCACCTCAACTGACAAAACAAAAAATATCAATCCTAACTATGAGGATTGGCAAGCTCATGATCAAGCCCTCTTAGGATGGCTGATAAATTCAATGACAATTGATATTGCAACTCAGCTGCTACATTGCGAAACCTCCAAGCAACTTTGGGATGAAGCTCAAAGCCTTGCAGGTGCACACACCAGATCAAGAATCATTTACTTGAAATCCGAATTTCACAATACACGTAAAGGAGAGATGAAGATGGAGGAATACCTTGCTAAGATGAAGAATCTTGCTGACAAATTGAAACTGGCAAGATCACCCATTTCCAATTCTGATCTGATGATTCAGACATTAAATGGGTTGGATTCTGAATACAATCCAATAGTAGTCAAACTGTCCGACCAAATCAACTTGAGTTGGGTTGATTTGCAAGCCCAATTACTAGGCTTTGAAAGCAGATTAGATCAACTCAGCAACTTCAGCAATATCAACCTGAATGCATCTGCAAACTTTGCTAGTAAAAATGAGTCGGGAGGCAACAAATATGGGTCACGAGGCAATTGGAGAGGATCTAATTCCAGAGGCATGAGAGGTGGCAGAGGAAGAGGAAGGATGTCAAAACCAACGTGTCAGGTATGCGGAAGAATCAGTCATACTGCAGTAGAATGTTATTATCGTTTTGATAAGTCCTATACAGGAAAAAAACACTATGCTGATGGTGAAAAACAAGGAACACACAGTGCCTTTGTAGCCTCACCATATCATGGTCAGGACTATGACTGGTATTTCGACAGTGGAGCTAGAAATCACGTGACACACCAAACTAACAAAATCCAAGACCTGACTGAAAACAATGGTAAGAATTATTTGTTAGTTGGTAATGGTGAAAAATTGAAAATAATTGCCTCAGGTTCAACCAAATTGAGTAACCTCAACCTGCATGTTGTGTTGTATGTGCCAAAAATCACCAAAAATTTATTGAGTATATCTAAGTTAACTGCTGACAACAATATACTTGTTGAATTTGATGCAAATTTCTGCTTTATGAAGGACAAGCTAACAGGGAAGGCACTTTTAAAGGGGAAACTTAAAAATGGCCTATACCAACTTTCTGATGTCAGCCCTCGGATCAATAAAGACTCGTGTGTCTACATGTCTGTCAAGGAAAACTGACATAGAAAGCTTGGACATCCCAATAATAAAGTTTTGGAAAAGGTGTTGAAGGACTGCAATGTAAAGATATCATCTAGTG
>Ga0228711_1009552_pt1 | contig 13114 bp, 3 predicted proteins | sample MedpolnodulmetaG_2_FD_177996 | JGI IMG/M metagenome (GOLD analysis project Ga0228711, IMG submission 177996) | Root nodule microbial communities from Medicago polymorpha collected in Santa Monica, California, United States - brown nodules | ecosystem: Host-associated > Plants > Roots > Nodule...
ATATGTGTGTGTGTGTGTCGAATATTGCCCTTACAATTTGAAATTTCTAGCTGCGTCATTACCCTTGACCTTAAGCAAGTCGTCATGTGTTTGATCAATGACTCTTGAGTTATGAAGAAAATTCAATTGGGAGGAAACAACGTGCTTTAAAAATTCATCACAAAACCTTAATAATTTGGGTTGGGCGTAAATAACTTCACAAAACCGGTTTATGAGGTGATGATTGTCTCCTTTTTAAACACATATTCATGTAATCTTTTAGCTAATGTGAGATTTTTTGACATAGTTGTTAGTTAAAATCCCTAAAAAAAAGAGTTGCCAATGACTTGAATACAACACAACATTCAAACGAAACTGTCATTAACGCTGAAAATCCTTAGACGTCACACACTCCTCTCATAGCTTTATTTTGTTTCCATTTATTCAGGATAGTCATCTTTTTGATATTAATTGTGTTAATCTTAATGAATTTTCTGCTAAAAAAAAAATCTTAATGAATTTTCAACAAATTTTTATACATGATTTGTTTTTACATCGCCTTTATTTTGTTATCCCCTCCCCACCCTGTAGAGTAAAACAATCTGGGGCAACATATCATAATATAATCAACAAATTGGGACAATATTTTTACACTACAATCAACAAACATCTTAAAACCGAAGATTTATGCCGCCGAGGATCCGGATCCATAAATATTATATCGTAGCAACGTCACTTTCTTTATAAACTAAATGATGACAATACACTCCGCTGGGTTACCTGGTTTCCTCTCCTCGTTAGCCAAAGCACTCCATCCTGAGATTCATTATCGATCGGGTTCATCAATCATCACAACTGAATTAACCACACTACTGATTTCATGAAATTCATCAAGGCTTGTAACATCATCATTGCATATTTCCATAGTCATACATTACCTTCAAAACCCATCATAATACACAAGATTAAAAAATGTAATGTATTACACAAGTTATCAAATTCATTTTGTGTGATACTAGACTATGGTCGAAGATTGGATTCATGCATACTATTGTGAGTGTCTTTTCTATTCATTCAATTCCTATTCTAAGTGTCTAAGTCATGCGTACGTTGAAAGGTTTCTAGAAAATATGAAAAGAATCACACCTGTCTTAACTCATTGGACACATCCTAAATTAACTCTATCATCAGTTTAATGGACTTAAATTCATCAACCAATTCATGCATATTTTCACACAAAATCTTACAAACTCGATTTAAATTTAAATTGTGATGCATTGTCTAGGACTTCATTCTACGACTTTCTTCTAACTACTCACTATTTGGTTGATACCTCTACCACGTCATATTAATCATGAGAGTTATTACATCAAAGAAGGAAAAAAAAATTATGCAAAAGAGAGGAGGGTGAGAAGATTAATTTGTGCTTTGTAGTTGCAACTATTATGATCAAATGTGAAATGTGTGTTGGTGTACACAATCTGTGATAATGTTGTGATGTGCCAAATCATGTGTGGTTGAGTTGCTATGCATGCAAATATTGTGATTTTCTCGAGGGTGAAATGTTAGTCTCTACAAATTGGAAATAGTAATTAAATGTTGTCATGTACTTTATTGTTATAGTGATGAATAATTGTTAGCATGAATGCTATATGAATGTGATAGTTGAACTACACAATCACGTGATTAAAAAGATGTGTATGTAGCATGCGTATCTGAAAGTTATATTTTATGAGGTGTGTTCTATTGTGATATAATGTATGTCACTTAAACGGTTTATGTGTGCATGTATTTGTGTTGAGATGTGGACTAGAGAATGTAAAGATGATTACTAGATGTATATTTAACCCTCTAGGAAGTATATGAATTCATGTTAATGTTAATAATAATAATAATAAGACATATTCATTGCACTGTTTAGATTCCCACTTTGTAATCTTGGCATAGTTTTTTCTATTTCCATTGTTGTGTATGAATAACTCTGGATAATCTTTTTGTGGCATGTCTTGTGCTTTAAAGGGATGTTTGGTATTATACTTCTTTTTTTAGCTTCTTCAATAAAATAAATAAATTAATAATTTTTTTAAAATTTGTATCAATGAAAACTTGTCCATGTTTAATAGCAAGAACTTGCTATTAAACACAGTGTCCTCTTAATTGTACTATTAGCCCCTTACGCGTAAAATACCTCAATGTTACATGTAAAAGACCTCATGTGCTATATTGTGACAGTCAAAGTGCAATACACATCGCATCTAATCCTGTTTTCCATGAGAGGACCAAACACTTGGAGAATGATTGCCATTTAGTTAGAGAGAAAATTCAAAAAGACATTGAAATTGTTACCAATCTCAACAGATGAACAGTTAGCAGATTTCTTAACAAAACCATTAGTTGGACCAAAGTTTCACATGTTCATATCCAAGTTGGGCATGATAAACATTTATCATGCATCAACTTGTGCGGGATATTAAAGCAGAAAAAGAGAGGTTGGAAACTAAACTTAGCACATATAACTTGCTATGCAAGCCATCAATTCACAACAGATGCCAGCTAAGCAAACAGTTAGAAGGACATCTCAACAGTTAGTTAGATACTACTTAGAAGTTTGTTATGGTAGTTTTGTAACAATTAGAGAAATAGGAAGAGATACATTCTCTATATATGTTGTAAGTTGTAACAGAAGACACATTATTCATTCAATGAAATATATTTTTCTTCTCATAAACCTCAAAGAAGACAAATTCATTACATTGTTTAGATTGCCAACTTTGTAATATTGGGCTAGTTTTTTCTATTTCCTTTGTTTGTGTATGAATAACTTTTTTATGGCATGTCTTGTGCTTCAAAGGGATGTTTGTTATTATACTTCTTTGTTTAGCCTCTTCAATAAAATAAATTAATTGATAATTGTTTTAAAATTTGTATAAATGAAAACTTGTCTATGTTTAATAGCAAGAACTTGCTATTAAACACAATGTCTTGTTAATTGTGCTATTAGCCTCTTACAAAGTTACTAGGAGACTTTTAGAAAATCAATTCTAAAAGTTGAAAAGGAAATAATTGAAGATCAAAACTATCAAGAAAACAATCCTTTAGCAAAAAATAGTTGAACCTTCACCTTTGGACATGTTTGAAAATGACCTGATGATGATGGCAATTTTCCTCATTGCCCTTCTCTCTCTTTTATAATCCTAGTGCTGGCAGGATACTAAAATCTAAAGCTAAAGATTGAATCCCATGATGAATAGAAGGAAGAACAAATCATGAAGATGGATGGCATTTGGTAAAGTTAGTAGATCAAACACCAAAACAATCATATCCATGCATGGGAGAAGCAAGCACATAGAAGTAAGGTTTCTATTTCTCAAGGAGCAAGTAAACAAGAACATGTTACAAGTAGTGCATTGTCCAACAGAAGAACAACTTGTAGATGTATTCACTAAAGCAGCTAAGATTGATAGATTTGTCTAACTTAGAAGCATGATAGGAGTTATAACATCGGAGAACGAATTAAGGGAGAATGCAATATTTCAGTTCAAGTTAGTTAAAACAGTTAGGTTTGTGTCCCTGTGAGCTTAGGTCACTTGGTAAGGAATAATGCATATTATATGTAGGGACCATGGTTCGAACCCTGGACACCTCACTTATTTATCTTTAAGGTGAATTTCTCTAGCCGCTAGGCTATTTTACCATCAAAAAGAAAACAGTTAGGTTTCTTAGCAATTTTTTGAGAATATAATAGGCTTAATAGCAGTTTTAGCCCCCTAACTTTCCCAAAGTTGCGATTTTGACCCCTTAAGAAAAAAAACTACAAAACCGCCCCCTAAGTTTTGCACCTGTGGCAGTTTTGGCCCCCAAAACCAATTTTGACTTGGTCTACGCTGACATGGCACCATAAGTGAGGTGTCACGTGTTATTATTATTTATTTTTTTGGCCTTGGGGGCCAAAACTGCTACAGTTGCAAAACTTAGGAGGCGGTCTTGTAGTTTTTTTTCCTAGGGGGTCAAAATCGCAACTTCGTGAAAGTTAGGGGGCAAAAACTGCTATTAAAACAATATAATACTTAAAACATACAAGTCCATGATCCTTAAATAAATATTATGTATCGAATCATTGACTTGTATGTATCGATACATGAAAGTTTAGTTTAATCGTTAGCAACTGTTTTCGAAGTTGGTTAGAGGAGTAGTTGATTTCTTTACAAGTTAGTTACACATGCTTAGTATAAATGATTGTAATGTTCACTTTCATAGTTTCATCCACTAATGAGAATATTGAATTACAATCCATTCATTCTAACTCTTTTCTCTCTCTCAATTTCTCTCTAAATCATTTGTTGCTTGAGTAACAAGAAAATTGTTGTGCTAACACAAACAACACAACAATCATCTGTTTAGTTCACCGATCATTGATTTTTTGGTGGTGTCTGGGGTTTGAACCTCGGACCTCGCATATATTATGCATTGTCCTTATCAACTGAGCTAAGCTCACGGGGACTCACCGATCATTGATTAATACATTTGACATCATCACAAAGACTTGTGGGATGATCTAACATTAAAATGATACAACTACTCTAACTCTCTCATAAACCTAGTATTGACCCCGAAAGAAATTCTTCTACTTTGTAACATGATTCAAGGTTTAATGGTGAAGTTTTATAAGGAATTAATGTTATTTGCTCCTATTTGATTGACATAGAATGATGAAAGTGAATTCATTGCCAAATTTCATAGAAGAGAGCCATCTAAATTAACATAGAGCACAAATCATAAGACATTTTCAAAGTGGACACGGGCCACTATATGTTTTTTTTGGTGACAACACGGGCCACTATATGTTGGAATTTTATTTTATAATTTATTTTAAAGTTAATTATTAATTAATTAGTTTACTTTTCCTGTCAAAAAAAATTAATTAGTTTACTTTTGACTTGGTCATATTACTAGAGTTACACACAGTTTTGTCTGATTAGTCAATACTACACGTTACATTTTCACTTCTGTTTACTTGGTCATATTGCTAACAGCCTTTACCAAATCAATCTTAATAAATTGGAGCTTATGGTTTTTATTTACTTAGAAAAATTTGTAACGTGTGATTTTAATGAACGGGGTTACATATATAGGGAAACATATAGTGAGGAAGGGAGGTACAATTTCTCATCTTATATACACGTTCTTCTTTCTCAAAAACACCGTATACCGTAGATATAATCATTTCATAGTTAATAATAAAGATAATCCCATGAACATCCAAAAGTGGTTCTCAAACCTTGCTAATTCACGTGCAGTGCTAGCAAGAAATGACTGTTGTATCATGAAGAGTACTAGTTGTGACACCAACTGCACCAGATAATTTATCCGTGGTGGCGAAATACTTTTAAACTCAATGCATTTTGCACACCTCAGTCAAATCCGATAAGTTTACTTATTCTTTATTCTATTGTACTTACAATTGTATAAGTTTTATCTAATATTTCTTGTGGTTTTTCACTTTATAATAATTCTATATCTAATTTTGAACACTATAGGCATAATGAAGTGTTATGTTATAATTTATTTAATTATTATGGTAATCCTATATCTCTATTGGTATAATTTAAAAAACTACTATTTAAAGTGTACTAAGTGGATATGTGTCTGATAGGGGAACAACTACTGTTTAAAGTGTTTCTACTTCCTTACTCTTATGTGACTTTCAATACTGAAGCACATACATAGATACAGACACCAGATATACACTAACATGTCGACACATGTAATAATTAGAAGAAAAAAAAGAGAGGAAGTGATTGTATAAAATCACGCAAGTCATCGGTATCGAACATTAGACATGTCTTCAACCTAAAGTGTCATGTTACTTTATATCCGACTAAGGATTGGAATATATCCATCACATCCTCAGAGAAGGTAATAACTCAAATAGAGAAAATTAAATAAAATCATGATAGGAAAAACATGTGTACTTATAAAATGGAATAAATATATTTAAACAAAAATTAGATACGATAAAAATAAAAATAAAATATGTATTTCATTACAATAACTACAAAATATATTCCTTAACAATATTTAAAATATATCATCCAATTCAGGAGAAGTTGAACCTTTTCCGGTCAATGTGATAAGGAACAAACCATATTTCGATTAATCATGAGTTAAGTCTTATTATAGTTCATCTGATATACAAGTAAGGTCAAACCATTGACAGAAAATAACTAACAACAGTTCGATCGATAACGAGTTAAAAAATATAAAAAATATAAATACTCTATTACTTTTTATTGAAAATATAAAAAATATAAATTAACAAAAGCAAATAAAAAGTATAACAAAATTTGAATATTTAATATAAAATACACAATCCTTAAAAAAAAATACACAAGTTCTGATAAAAAATTACTATTTTAAACTTCTTAATATTCGCAAGTTTAACATGTGCAAACTTGTACACGGTAAAAAAAATTCATATAACAAAAATCGAGTTCTATGATTTTAGAAATTTAGGTTTTTTAAAGTATATTTTGTTGACAAAAAGGTGATTTCAATTCATTAATTGCATAACTTTTAAACTAATATCTCTTTTATTCTTATCAAAGAAAATAATTTTTAGACTAATATATTTATATCTCAGGAAAAAATAATGTTTAGTCATCATGTCATAAAACTAACGTTTAAACTAGTATTGATACATAAACACATGAGAATATATATTCTTTTCTGGGTACAAGGGAGTATATAATCTAACTGCTGTAAAAGAAAATAACGTTTATACTATTTTTTTATATCTTTCTAGGGTAGAAAAACAATGGATTTTGTGAATTTGAAAGAGAAGAAGAACCAAGATTGAAAAAAAATTTGCAGAAAAAAAGGAGAGAGATGAAACACAAAACATTAAAGAAAAAGAAGAATAAAATATGCCTAAACAATTGAAATGAGGTAACAGTAAATACACATTAATTGAATGTGGGCTGAGTATGTAAATAACAAAAATATAATCAAAATACGTAAAATGTAATAATATGTTTGACTTTACTTAGTGTAGTTAACATTGTTCATTTTAATTGGTCCACATCCACATGAGGTAATTTACCCACAAATTCATAAAGGGTAATCTAGAAAAAACTCGTCATTATTATCTAATCATTCCTTAACGTTGTGAGTTGGTGCAATGCTGTAAGGGTGTTCTTTACTAAGGCGGAGTTTTTTTTCTTTTATTTTTCTATCATGTAACAAAAATAAGAAATTATAAAATGACCAAATATTTTTTAAATCTGTAAGAAACATACCGTAACAGTTGGAGAAATGAGAACTCTCACTAATGTTGAATAGGAGTTGAGATCCTCTCAATTTATAAAATTAAATGGAGATTGTCATTATGAAAGATATAGAAACATAAAATAGGTGATATGTCCTATCATTAAATGGATCCCACCATCAATAATTATTTTCAAGATTTTTGTGTCTTTATCTCTCTAAATGGAAGAAATGGAGAAAAGTTTAAATGGAGATGATCTTAACCCGTTGAGAGCTACCATGTGAGAATAATGAGTTAAGATTCTCTCAATTTATGTCTTTTTCCATTTGTTCCATTTGGAGAGATAAAAACACATAAAAATAAAAAAAATAATTAATGATGATGAGACCCATTCAATGGTAGGACCCACAACCTTTTTTGTGTGTATATCTTCCTAAATGGCATTCTCCATTTATTTTTATAAATGGAGAGGATCCTTACTCGAGAAAAATAACACTAGGTTTTTATCTCTCTTTCCCTTGGGAAAAACACCATTGGAGTGAATAAATGAGTACTCAAATTCAAGCAAAAATCATATGGCTCACACACTCTCCCTTAAACACTCATTTAATGTATGGTGTCACGTCACCTGTTTTTCAACTCTATATCTATTAACCGGCTCAACGGGTTTATATTTCAACACCGATAATTTTTATTTTATTTTTGACAATTTTTATTATTGCTACCAACCATCAAACATGAAATTGTAAAAAAAAAACTATCATCCGACGAACTGAAACAAAGAAGATATATAGAAGCTAGTTTCGACGCCGGTGATTTCATTTGAAAAGACAAGAATGGTTGAAACAACTTTTAAACAATTATGTGTAATCTGATCTAATCAACCTTACCGAAAAAGGGCCGATCAGAAGTTGACTTTGGCACTAACTTTGAGATTTTGCGAGTTCGTTTGCAGGGATGATGGCGAAGATTACCAAGTTGGAGGATGTGGAGGGTGGAAAGGTGAGAAGTGAAAGAAAGGGTGGTGATTCTGCAAAAAACAGTGGAGTGTGTGAGGAGAGGAAGAAAGTTGGTGAAGTGGAAGAGGTGAATGAGAGAGAACTCATACTAGAAACAACGGTGATCAATGATGACCTTTGAGTTATTTTTTTTTTGCTTATTGTTGCCAACAATAAAAAAAATAATAAAAAAGTATTATTAAAATACTTTCCCAACTTCAAAAGTAGGTAAACAAGTAAAAGTTACGATATACAAGTAAAATACAAATTTGTAGAATATCATTTATGATGTATTAGCGAATCCTCTTTTTAAAAAATAAATAAATTACATTTTTAAAGAAAATTAACAAACCCTTTATCATTTTTTTTGTTACAAAATAATTAATCAAAGCTAGCTAGCTAGCACTAACACAATTTGTTTCTAAAAACAAAAAATAAAAGTGTTACAACCTTTATTTGGTTTTCCTTGCAAGTTGCAACTATCTCATTTTATTAATTGCAAGTTTAGTAGTTCTTAAATTTTATGGATTCTTTTACGTAGTATTCATTTGATGTTCGGCACTTTGAATTGTTATAATTTTATAAAAAATTGTTCCAACAAGATTAAATTTCTCAACAATCATGCAGTACTTCTTTCAACGATATTCTGACTTCTTAAAAAAAATGATATCACTCAACTTGTAATGCAAATATTTGGTCCGTCAATGTGATAGAGAATCATAGTAAACCTCTAAAGGAAAAACATAACAAATATTCAGCACTTTGGTCCCTGACTTTGCACCTCGTTGTCACAAAGATCCCTGCCTCAGGATTAAATACAACATAGTCCCTAAATGTGCATTTTTGTTATCACTTTTGTCCCTCGCGTTAAATAATTTTGTTAACTGATGAAGTGATAAAGGTTTTATGCTGACAAGGAGTATGAGGTGTCATAGGGACTACAGTGAAAGTAGAAATTGTCACTTTGGTCCCTGAATCGAAAATCAATATCCTTGAACCGAAAAATCAATATCCTTGAACTCATTCCAACAAAGTATTGCTCTTCGTCAAGTACCGAGTCATCTTCCTCAATGAAGTTGTTATGTGGTCGCGTGAGACTTGTTGTTAGGCCCCTGACTGTACATACTTACTATCAGTTAGGTCTCTGGCAGTAAACACTTATTGTCACTAAGTTCCATGTACTACTTCTTTGGTTTTAATTATTTTGTAAGAAAAAATGATAAAGGGTTTGTTATGTTTTCCCTTTAGAAGTTTATATGATTCTCTATCACATTGACGTACCAAATATTTACATTAGAAGTTGAGCGATATAATTTTTTTTAAGAAGTCAGGATATCGTTGAAAGAAGTACCGCATGATTGTTGAGAAATTTAATCTTGTTGGAACAATTTTTTGTAAAATTATAACATTCAGATTCAAACTGTAGAACATCAAATGAATACTATGTAAAAAAATCCATAAAATATAAGAACCGGTAAACTTGCATTTAATAAAATGAAATAGTTGCAACTTGCATGGAAAACCAAATAAAGGTTGTAACACTTTTATTTTTTGTTTTTAGAAACAAATTGCATTAGTGCTAGCTAGCTTTGATTAATTATTTTGTAACAAGAAAAAAATGATAAGGGTTTGTTAATATTCTTTAAAAATGTAATTTATTTATTTATTTTTTAGAAAGAGGATTTGCTAATACATCATAAATGATATTTCACAAATTTGTATTTTACTTGTACTTTATAACTTTTACTTGTTTTTTCTGCTTTTAAAGTTGAGAAAGTCTTTTAATAATTCTTTTTTTTTTATTGTTGGCAACAATAAAAAAAACTCAAAGGTCATCATTCATCACCGTTGTTTCTAGTACCAGTTCTGTCTCATTCACCTCTTCCACTTCACAAACTTTCTTCCTCTCTCCACACACTCCAATTTTCATGTACACCCCTTCTTTCACACTTACCTTTCCACCCTCCACACCCTCCAGCTTGGTAACCTTCGCCATCATCACTGCAAGCGAACTCGCGAAATCTCAAAGTTTGTGCCAAAGTCAATTGCTGATCAGAAATGTTTGTCTGCCGACCCCTTTCCGGTAAGGTAGATTAGATCACCTTAATCAAAAATTGTTTCAACCATTCTTATCTTTTCAAATGAACATCACCGACGTCGGAACTAGCTTCTATATATCTTCTTCGTTTCAGTTTGTCATATGATGTTTTTTTTACAATTCCATGTTTGATGGTTTGTAGCAATAATAAAAATTGTCAAAAATAAAAAATTAACATTGTTAAAATATAAACCTGTTGAGCCGGTTAATAGATATAGAGTTGAAAAACAGGTGACGTGGTACCATACATTAAGTGAGTGTTTAAGTGAGAGTGTGTGAGCAAGCGTTAGTAGCATTTCCCTTCATGCTTTTACGTTGCTATTGTGTTTATTGTTTGGTTTTGATACTTCATGTTCATGATTCACTTTCACCCACAAAGTTGAAAAATGTTCATGAATTATTCTAAAAATAGACATGCGTTAGAATGTGTTTCCAAAGTAAAATAAACATGGAACATACAAAATATCTAAGGTCTCAATTTTTAAATTGCAAATTATCACTGTCCTGTGAGCATAGTTCACTTGTTAAAAATATTGCGATTTACAGAGACTGAAGTTCGAACACACGATTTCCCACTTGTTCACTTTAACGGGTAAATTTCTAACTCCTAAATTACTTGACAAAAGAATTGAAAAAAAAAAAGAATTGTAATGATCACATTACTGTCCTACGTAGGATAGCTTAGAGTGGGATGCTAAACTTAACAAAGTTCTTGAATATGATTAGTTATTTTGATCACAACTCATTTGCCAAATATATATTGTGTGTTTGTTTAGGCGTTCGGAAGCAATTCAATGCACATTTACATTGAAGCTCCAATTGATAATTGATAATTTCTACTATGTGGTTTAAGCATTCTCATCCGCGTTCCAAACACTTTAATAATAGGGCAATTTTTTACTTATCCATCCACAAAAGATGGATAGAGGAGGTTAACATCTGAGTTGACATTAAGTAAAACCATTCATTTGTCTTCCACTGTATATAAGGAAAATTCTATGGTGAAGTCGTGAAAATGACTTTTTTGATGAAGTTAACACTATAACATCAAAATTGTAGTGAGTAACACCCCACTGTTTGTACAATGACATCAAAAATTCAGTCCCCATAATATCATCAATTCATCAGATTAACAAAACTACACTTAATCTAATTTTATCCTACCTAGTTTTAAGTGTAACACCCCACAAAGTGTAACACTCAAGACTATCACATAATATCATCAAATCTGTTTGCATGTTAAAGATGCCAACAATAAAATAGTACCTGTAAGTCCAAAATGTTGTAAGCATTACTAGATGAATTACTATTTATCATTAATCAGTAATCAACAATTTAAAAATGAATCAAACATTAAAATTAAAATTAACTTTTTCAGAAAAGTCAGTTTCCTAACTGCACCGTAGAAGCCCCCTATATATAAACATAAATAGTAAAAGAAAAATGAATGCTTTTGATTTGTATTAATTCAAATGTTATTGATGAATGTCACCTTATAATAGTTGGTTCTCACGTCATCTTTCATATATGCATTTTATTTTCTTGGGTGAAAAAACCTTGGTAAATGTAGAAGATTTCGTCCTTACAAAAAATATTTATTATGAATGCACTAAAAAAATAATAATCTGAAATTGACACCATTAAACATTTCCTTGATTCAAAACTTAGCATTAAATAATTGTGTCCATAAAAAATTACTCTCCTCACAAAAATCAGTTGTATTTTTTTTTCCCTGAGAAATTGCATTCTTTCTTATATTTACATATATGATACTGTCACAATTTTTTTTATAAAACTCATAAATTAAAGAAAAGTATATAGCAATTAATTAACCTCTTCCTAACTTAAGTAACATGTAAATAGTTCAGTGTCACATATTAACAACGCCCATTTTTCTTTTATCGATATTTGTATATAAATCCTAGTGCCACATTCCTTTTTGCACGTTCTGTTGTTTCCCCAAGAAACATACAATTGTAGTAGCAGTTGTTTTATATGTATGTGATTCAGTGAAAGTAGAAAATCACTTTCATGAATGAAAATAATGTATCTGACTCATGACTGATGCTGCCGTAGTTCTCTTTCTCTTGTCATACATCAACCCAAATTATGCTCTTTGACAAAGAGTATACTATAAATAGTTAATAATCATATTATGTGTAATTGTGTATGAGATAAATAGTCATTTTGATTTTTGAATGTTTAAAAAAAAATTGAAATAGTTTTTGATTATGCACTATGTTAAGTTACAATAGACTTTTATCTTAAAATATATTTTTAATATTGTCTTGTCAGTTTTTTAATATACTTACTTATTATCATATCCATCCTTATAAGTATTTATGTTATATCGGTTATATATGAAAAAGGTTAATATCAGCAACAAAAAAACTATTTTAACTAACAAAATGTACAATAAAAAAAAAATTTAAATTTTGATACATTGAAGGACTATTAAAACTATTCGTTACACATTTAAGGAAGAAAATGACTATTTGTCTATATTTTGATTGCTGAGTTATTACAAATGAATTATTTAAAAGTTTAAAGATTGTTTTTATGAAAACAACTTTTTATTTTTGAGTTATTACTTAAACGTGCATTCTTTTGGCATGTTCGCATAACCAATTAAGAAAACCAAAGGAGAATAATATTTGTACTATATAACTTTTGAACAAATTTCTATCATATTTTCGTGTATTTTTATTCTCTCTTTATCCCCACCCCCCACCCCCACCCATAAACTAATACTCCAAAAAACTATTTTTATTCTCT
>Ga0228711_1009553_pt1 | contig 13114 bp, 11 predicted proteins | sample MedpolnodulmetaG_2_FD_177996 | JGI IMG/M metagenome (GOLD analysis project Ga0228711, IMG submission 177996) | Root nodule microbial communities from Medicago polymorpha collected in Santa Monica, California, United States - brown nodules | ecosystem: Host-associated > Plants > Roots > Nodule...
TTGTTCTTCCATCGACAACAATTCAAAGACTCTCATCACTTGATCTTAATTTCTTGAGACAAAAATTAGGATTGCTTTTTCTTAATATGGATGGGGATCTTGGTGGTGATTCATGGTAAAAGGAGAAGGGTGTGTGATCCATGCTAAAATTTGATACTTTATGATGAACCTTCAAAATTTGATTTGGATTTTGTGTTTTGGTTAATTATAATTCTGGTATTATGTTCATCAAGAGAGGAGACAATTCTGGAAAAGTTGAGTGAGGGGTGAGATGAGTGTGATTTTAGAAAGGGTAAAATTGGCATTTTCATTAATTTGTAGGGGTAGGAGTATAATTGTTGGGGTATGGGGTATAATTTCCAAACTATTGTTGTGAAAACAACAACTCTCTAAACGTGATATCATGATACAACCCAAGATTTGAGGTTCGTCTATATTATAAGAGATTGCTCTATAAACCCTTTAAATTACTCTATGTTCTATAAAGGAAGAACATTTCATTTTGCAAGAGAGAAAAAATCTTGTGATTTCAAATTCGGCGCCATAACTCTAACAACTTGCTAATAAAATACGGCAAAAATCCAAACCTACTAAAATTGGGAATGTACCGTAAAAAATCGATTAAGCGCTATGTGAAACAAATTCCAGTAAATTCCAGTAAAACATTGGGGCTTCCTTTCAAAAAGAAAAAAGATTCAAAACCATGGAAAAAAGAGAAAAACGCAACTCAACCGCCAACGCCATAGATGAGCCTCAACTGCAACGTCAAAAAGTTCCCTCCAAACCAGTTGAAATCACTGGCGAGTGGCGATTACTTCGCAGACATCTCCAATGACCACTCCCTACCTGCGCCTCCATCGCCGCCTAAGACGATCATGATTGCCCCGTTTACCAACACCTTGTCAAACGGGGTTTTTATTTGAAGAGAGACAATGTTGCTGATTGTCTTTGTCGATTAGGGGTTTCTATAAATGACTTGGATGTCCCTGGAAAAGCGGAAATCTGTTTCCGGAAGTTTCTGTTTTCCGATCTCCATTCTTGTGGTAGTCGTATACTTCCTACTCCTACTGAACTATAAAGCTCAAAACTACTCTCCCTGGTACCTATGTATTGCAGGTTAGGTTTCAATTTCCATATCTATTTCTTTTCTATCATTCATTTGCGGAACCTGAACAATTCATACCCAAATGCTGCATTGAATTGGTAGGTCGATGGATTTATCAATATCTTAGACCCCTCCAATCAACAAGTGATACCTCCTCCAGGGATTGATAGGATCCTCAAGTTCAAATTGACCGATGGTGTTCAAACAGTCAATGCACTAGAGTACTTCACTCTTGAAGCCCTTCAAGTTTGTGAGCCTCGTGGATTAAAGGTTTCATACTAAAGCTAAGCTATACTAGATTGCTTGGAGTCTAAGCTATCTTCTTTACTATTATCATGTAATACATACATACATACATACATACATATATATATATATATATATATATATATTGCTTTTATTTGCTTCTATTCTCTCCGTTTAAGGGATCTTTTCGTACGTACTTGTTGTAGATCAAAATCTCTAATGTAGAAGTGAGCCGTGGAATGTTGTCGCTGGTTCCTGGAAAGATTAGAATATTGGGGGGAGGATTAGTTGAGCCTGTGGATGAAGCTCCAAAGTGGGTGGCTGATGATCCCAGTCACAGTGACTCGATGTTGCCCAGCATTGATACTATCCTTGCAAGCTACCAAGGTAATAAGTCCTTTATGTTCTTTCTAGATTAGATTACATAAATACGTGTGGGAGAAAGGCAATATAAGGAAAACAAATTTTGTCATACAAGAGCTTCTAATATTGAATGAGTTAGATTGAAGTTTTTTATCATATTTTCTTAACATTAATTAATTTATGTAAAGTTGCAAAATAATTTGGCCATACCCAAAAATTAAATCAAATAAGTTAAAGCACTACTGTTAATTATAGGCTTAATAGCAGTTTTCGCCCCCTAACTTTCACGAAGTTGCGATTTTGGCCCCTAAGAAAAAAAATTACAAAACCGCCCCCTAAGTTTTGCAACTGTAGCAGTTTTGGCTCCCCAAGGCAAAAATAAAATAAAATAAATAACATGTGGCACCTCACTTAGGGTGCCACGTCAGCGTAGACCGAGTCAAAATTGGCCTTGGGGGCCAAAACTGCCACAGGTGCAAAACTTAGGGGGCGGTTTTGTAGTTTTTTTTTCTTAAGGGGTCAAAATCGCAACTTTGGGAAAGTTAGGGGGCTAAAACTGCTATTAAGCCTTAATTATATTATGAAAAAATGACTGTGTTGAGCTTGCTTGTTAGCTGATGAATTTAGTTGTGAGTTGTGACCTAGGTTATGAACTGGTTTGTCTCATCACCAATTCCAAGTGAAGGTCATCATGGTTGGTAATGCTTTCCATGTTATCGTTGAATTCAAAATACAAGTAACTTATGAAGTTTGGCTATTAGCTATTTAGTATGTCATGTTATCCATGTAAAATGATTCTTCTATGTAATACTAATTACCATAACATAATAAGGATGTTTTGTGGTATTTCACATTTAAATATATCCTTTTCTTTTTTTTTTACTTCTCTGCAGTGCTACCGGTAAAAGAAATTGAATCAATAATTCATGTTTTGCAGGTAAACTCGATGGTCTCATGACAGAAAGCCTCCACAAAACTATTGTTTTTTTTAGTGAAAAACTCAACTCAACTGCCAACGCCGTAGATAAGCCTCAGCCGCAACCTCAAAAAGTTCCCTCGAAACCAGTCGAAATCTCTGGTGAAAACAAAACAAGTGAACTGGTTGTTTGTTTTGGTGAAATGTTAATAGATTTCGTGTCAACAGCGGGTGCAGTGTCTTTTGCCGAAGCGCCTGCTTACAAGGAAGCTCTTGGTGGTGCTACTGCAAACGTCGCAGTTGGCATCTCTAAGTTGGGGGGTTCATCTGCATTTATAAGCAAGGTTGGAGCAGATGAATTTGGGTATACGTTGGCTGATATTTTAAAGGAAAATAATGTTGATACATCTGGCATGTGGTTTGATTCTAATGCCAAAACCGCATTGGCTTTTGTTACACTTAGAGCTGATGGCGAGCGCGAGTTCTTGTTTTTCCGAAATCCAAGTGCTGATATGTTTCTGGATAAGTCAGAGCTTGATCATAACCTCATCAAGAAGGTGTCTTAAATTTTCATCTTTGTTTATAAAATGTGGCCATAAGACCTATTGTTTAAGTCTGTAACTCTGTATAATTTTAATTTAATACTGATTGCAGGCTAAAATATTCCATTATGGTTCCATCGGTTTGATTGATGAGCCATACAGGTCGGCTTATCTTGCTGCCTTGAGAATTGCCAAAGACTCTGATTGCATTCTCTCGTATGATCCGAAATTGAGATTGGCATTATGGCCATCAGCCGAGGCTGCTCGAAATGGTATAATGAGCATATGGGATCTAGCCGATGTCATAAAGGTAAATTTTATTTGTCTAGTTTTTTACTTTTATACAATACACTTTATAAATGCCATTGCACGTTATTCTTTTTTCTTTCTCTGAGTCTGTTTGAATTGTTATTTTCTTATGTATTGCAGATCAATGAGGATGAGATTACTTTTTTGACTGGTGGTGGTGATCCTTATGATGATGATGTTGTATTAAACAAGCTTTTTCATCCTAATCTCAAGCTTCTAATTGTTACCAGTGGGTCGGAGGGTTGTAGATATTACACCAAGGTAAGCTTGCCAAAGTCATTTAACTGTCTGAATAGGTTTTATAATCCCTCATTTCATTATTTTCTTTGCTCTTTATTCGGATGAGTGGACTGACATGTTGGCTGTGGCTTGTCGAATGTAAATTAACAAATTCGACACTCAAATGACGAATAGCAGGCTGTAAAACTTGAGCAAGGTTTGCTTCGAGGTTCAATTTTTCACAGTACTATCTTGTCATGTGAGAGGGGTAACCTTGGTGCAACTGGTAAAGTTGTTGTCATGTGGCTGAAAGGTCACGGGTTCAAGTCCTGGAAACAGCCTATTGTGTAAAAAACAGGGTAAGGTTGCGTACAATACACCAAAAATGGTGGGACCCCTTCCCGGACCCTGCATATGCGGAGCTTTAGTGCACCGGGTTGCCCTTTTTTACTATCTTGTCATGTAAGTGACCAGCATTGAGCTAAAAGAGATTACTAAATTTTTGTGCAGGATTTTAAGGGAAAAGTTAGAGGTGTCAATGTTAAACCTGTTGACACAACTGGTGCTGGTGATGCATTTGTTAGTGGGTTTCTCTACAACATAGCTTCTGACCCAAGTATTTTCGAGGTAATTCTGATATCTTTACACATTCTAGCTGTTGATTTAGAAAAAAGTTGTGAGTGTGTGGAGTTGATGAAGTTATTTTGTGTGGCAGGATGAGGAACGTCTCCAAAAAGCGTTATATTTCGCCAATGTATGTGGTGCAATCACAGTGACGGAGAGAGGGGCAATTTCTGCATTACCTACAAAAGATGCTGTCCTGCAATTTGATGCAATATAGGAAAATCAGCTGTTATAAAATGTAATATCTGTTGACACAGAGTGATTAACCTTCTGACTTAGTTTTGATAGCACTAATTTGTGAAGTCCTATACTGCAACAATCAGGTTAGAACATATCAATATGTTGAGTTGGATTTCCCTTTTGATTATGCCAGCTGTCACGCATATGTTTTGATCTCGTTGTTTCGAACTCATAAGTATTGTGTTATCTTCTTCCATTTTAACTCGCCCTTATGGTAATATTTGATTGATGAAACGAGGGTTGTTCACAGAATGTAACAGGAAATTAGGAGCTTATTTTAAACAGTAGTTTTATTTAATGTCAATTTACTATTTTACCCCTAACGGTTGTTCCCTGATAGTCAAGTGGGTAATGAACAACAAAGAGCGGATTCACACAAGAACATTGTAACTGCTCTTGTAGCAGCCAACACTATACTTGGTGCAGCCATTTTGTGTTTGTTAAGCTTCAAGATATCTTACACTATGTTATTTCAAGAGTTCCACATGATTAATGTTAATGGCAATTCCTTTGAGTTTTCTCTTGTTGGTTGCATAAGCAGGGAACTGTTGAAGACCATAAGAAGAATCAATGTCAAATTTGTTGGATGTGGCAAAGGCTCAGTTTTCTCCCAGTACCATTTTTCAAGCAAATTGCACCCATTGTTATTTTACATAGAGAATTATACAAGGGAATTGAATCAAAAGGTATTATTAGTAATCTAATATTGACAACAAATGTGTTTATGGATTTTAGTGAACAATTTCTCTGTGTTACTATTATTGTCTTTGGCCTAGATACATATCATTGGAAACAAGGATGGCTTGGAAAACAATACCAATTAATTTGGAATCTGAGGTGATGGTAATTGCCTTGAATTATTGTGATTTAATTATGAGAGTTCAGTGGCTAAACACTTTAGGTTCGGTCCTGCAAGATCTCTCGAAGCTACAGATGGCACTTTCAATCAATAGCAAGTTATTGGGGTTGAGAGGGGATAAAACTGTAGTCATTAGTTTGTTCAGCATGTTACGTTTATGCTCGTTACAGTTTTTGCATTTTGGAAAATGTGCTCATTTTGTGGTTTGTGAGTTAGAGAACATTCTACACGTCAACGCTAATCAAGGATCTGTTCTCACCAACAAAGTCACCGTTAAAATGGAAGCTTTTATAATGGATGGTAACACTGTGAAATGCGGTACTGTTTCTGGTCTTACCACACTTTTGTTAATAATGTTTCTTTGGCTCGATTGGTTATGGATAATACTCCTCACATTTACTTGGCATTTGACGGGTTTAAGGAATTTGAAAGACAGCAAGGTGTTGAGACTGTAGATTCAAGTCATTTCATTACTCCAGACAATATTGAAAGACTAACTTGGACAAAAGACGCAAATAGGGTCCATGTTGATTATACACAACCAATCCAAAACAACACCACGATCGAAACACAAACACCATTTACTAATGGTGATCATCGAGTTGGAACTGTTGGATGCGGCTACATCAATTGGTGGTTTAATGAATAAATGGGTTGGTCACATTGGCGACACGCCACTCATAGGTGCTGGAAGAAATGCCAAGGAATTGGTGCAGTTGTGCAACAGGAAAAGGCAAAGCAATAATACGCGTGACAGTAGCAAGAGGTCAGGCTGCAATGGTGGAATTCAAAGGCTTTTTTCTAAAGGAAACTGCTGATTGTGTTGTACATGAGCGCATACCAAAAGGCATTGTTAGTTTGGTTGCTGTGTGGAAACCATGTGTAGTGCTGCTTTATGATATTTACCACTCATTATCTACAGGATATTTGCTCATCTGTCAACACATGAAGCTGGTGGTTATGCTACATAGGAAAATGATCAGCTGGGAAAGTGTCTTTGCTCTTGATGTTCTAATCAAATGGAAAGCATTGCCTATTAAGCATGACACTTGCCATTATTCATCCTTGAGGACAAGGATGTTTGAAGGGAAGGGTATTGCAACAGAAGATAAGTAGTTTATTAGCTTACTTTAAAATAGTAGTTTTATTTTATATTAGTTTACTATTTTTTCCCTAATGGTTGCATTTAAGCTTGCCTTTGTGGCTCATATGAAAGCACTCGATATTTCAATAAAACTTATCTTCTCCTTCTCTTTGAAAACTCTCTCATATATTTCTCAATTTACTCTTCATCATCGGATCTCATTCAATTAGTGAGTTCCCTGAGTTTGAGTATGAATTTTATCAGTTCGTCCCTAAAATCCATTTATTTGTTACACAAAATTTAGATAGAGTTAATTGAGTTGTGAAAAACTAATTTCATGTGTAAATCGGTGAATGTAAAGTGAATAACAATTGCGTGATGGAATTCAACGTATAATTACCCATATAATTGAACATCGGCTTAGGAAGATAAATGTCAATATGAGAAATTGGCTCATCATGACTTTTATTTATATTTTAAGATAATTATTTTTGTAATTTAATATCACTTGCTATCAAATTCATTCATAGAATTGTAACAAGAAAAAAAATTATTCATTCTTAGAATTTCAATTTTATCAACCACATATTCTTCTCACCAGTGGCGGAGCTAGGAATTTTATTGAGTCTGGGCAAAATTTTGATCGCAAATTCACATGCAACATAATATATAAATAGTCATAAATCGAAATAAAAGAGGCTCGTCATTTTGTCGATAAAAATACAATTTGAAATAAGAGAGATGAAACATAACTTTATGAATTAATTTTAGTGGTAATTTTATGAATTATTCATCTTTAGAATTTATAGTAGAATAGAAAATATATAAAAATAAAAACAATGATAAGTTTTAGTGACAGCCAAACCGTAGGTAGAGGTCCATAATGTATTTTAAAATGGTCTCCTTGGAATTATCTACGTTTTTTCCATAGGTAAATGTGGAAAACATGTGGTGACAGCCATTTGGCAATGACAGACAGATTTAGCTACGGAAATTTTCCCTATAGTGACGGATTTTGGCTATCACTATAAGTCAAATTTCTTGCAAATTTCTTGTAGCGATACAAAGAAAGTATCGGTTGAGCCCGGGCGTGTGCCCAGGCTAGTTGGGCCTTAAAAACACCCCTGAGAACTTCTCACTAATGACATTTGATATTCCTTTCTACAAATTTCTACATGCATTTATTACTCTTTTTTCAAATATACCCTTATTAGTATTATGGTTAAAATGTTTAAATTGACTCTGTAATATATGCAAAGTCTAGAAAATGATCTTGCAAAAAAAAACATAGATTTTACCTCTGTAATTTGAGATTATTCTTATTTTTGACCTCTTATTTTTTTTCTATAGACATAAAGTCCAAATAGTGACATAGAATTTGAGTTTTTTTTAATGATTTTTTCATGCATGTTTAAGACGTTAAAATATGACATTTCAAATAAAATTAGGGAAATATTGTCCTAGAAATTGAATTTTGATTTTTTTTTTTTTGCAAACACTTTTATAAAAATACATGGAGAAGATCTACAATGTTTGTAGCATTCTAACTACACCTCAAATTAGATTGATTTTTCAATCAAAACGTGCAAAATTGCAATTTTATCCGAGTAAGCATATACTCATGGGTCAAATTTTGTTCCCTAATTTTGTAGGCATGGTTAGAACACCATAAGAACCTTCACCATTGAATGTTGGAGTAAGCCTATACTCTTAATGCTTCCATTTTTTCTGGCATACCCAAAGACCAAAATGCCCAACAATAGTTAAGTGTCACTGGCTCCAACAACAGTTAACAACTATTGCACTCTATCACATAAGCCAGACTACACTCATTGGCATAATCTCAACGTTTTTTTTTTGTTATTTTTCCGTACTATATTCATTGATACATTCATTCAATCATTCATTCATACAATCATCACTCATTCCTTCATAAAATCAAGGAATTATAGTCATTTTGGTTCCAAAAAAAAGCCATTTTGGTCCTGAATGTATAACAAGTAGTCACAATAGCCCCTCAATGTACCAAAATTTCAAAATAGTACATGATTGTGCATTATGTTAGTCAAAATAATCTCTTACATTAAAATGATTCGATGATATTGTCATATTAGTCCCTCAATATAATTACTTATTCTCATATCAGTACTTATAAGTACTTATTGTCATATCAGTTCTTATACAAAAAGAGGTAATGTCAGCATAATCAGGGATTATTTTGACGTCAAAGACTATTTGGACTAACTGAGCAGATAATCAGGGATTATTTTGACGTCGAGGACTATTTGGACTAACTGAGCGCATAATTAGTGATTATTTTGGAATTTCGATATATTGAGGGACTATTGTGGTTATTCGTTACATATTCAGGGACCAAAATGACTATTATCATTAAAATCAAACATAGATTATCTAAAAAGAAGTTTCTTCATACAAAAAATTGTTTAAGTGACGATTACATTAAAGCAGCTCAGTTACAACGACATCTAAAACAAATTCGTTATTTACAACCAAGGATCCAAAAACAACTAAACATAAAACTATTGCATCCTGACTTGTCGCATCCTTCTTGATATTTAATACGTAGTGGCTAGGATCATCACATCCCTAATCCTCGTCAAGACACCACGAAAGTCATCGATTGTCTCACCCTTAGCCAACTCCTGATTCGTCATGATTGAATGAGTAAATGAATGATCGAATGTATCAACGAGTGATGCAGGAAAAAATAACAAAAACATGTTGAGATTATGCCTATTAGTGCAGTTTGACTTCTGTGACAAAGCAGAACGATTGTTAACTGACGTAGGAGCCAACGACAGTTAATATTTTGGTCTTTTCGGGACGACCGAAAGAAAATGGAAGCCTAACGAGAAATTTTACCGCAAGCTTTTGTAATACAAGTTCCAAGTTATTGAGCTCCATGTTTAACTTAATTTAAAAAGGGTTACTATTTGCAGCACACTTTTTACTCTTACATTTCCTTTATCTTTTTCTTACTATATTTTCTCCGAACGACACTTGTTCTATGTTTCCAACTCAATTTTTTTCGAGAATGGATATATATATATTCTCAAAACAACAAATTTAAGATTCTATATTTTGAAACTTAATTTCTAAAACATGAGTATATGTTCATGGGGAAAGACTTGGGTGTCATAGTTTTTTGGTGTCATAGTTTTTTGGTGTCATTGGTGACATAGGTTCATTTTAACATAGTAACATCATGACACGTAGTTCAATTTCTCTAATTGTACATAATTATTACTGCATTTTAAATAGTTTCTTCTTTTATTTTTTGTCTGCAGAAAAAATTCTCTTAAATCTTCACTTACTATATATTCGACTAAAAACTACAACTCAATAAACTTGAGATCATGATTCAGCCTAAGATTTGATGTTTATCTGTATATGAGATTGCTCTATAGATCCTTCAATTTCACTCAAGAATCTTTTGATCAATCGAAATATATCTTCCGATGATACAAAACTATCAAAATGTAACTTCCAATCGATCTTTTTTTGCACAAAATTCATCGAAAACTATTTTTCGATCATCCTTTTTTCAAGGTTGAGCAACTTGGAGGCCATAGAGCAGTCTCCGTTTGTGTATGGTATATATTGAATTGTATCTAACGTGATGTGTTTATTGCCTAATATCAAATTTCAGTCAAACCCTAGTCGCATCAATATTTGTTGGGTTGTACTACTACTCATTTCTTAATGCCAATATCATATGTATCTCAACCACTTCTTTTGTTCTTTTCCACTTGAAATCCCAAACTTTTTCAAGTTGTGTAATTGCAACAACTTGTCCGTCTGAACATATATAACTAATTAATTTATATTTTCACATGTCCATTTCCTTGCTTACGAAGCTTACAATGTTTTTATCTTAATGGGACTATTATTATAGATATGGACAAGTTGATTCTAACTGTTTTATAAAAACATTGATCCATCAGTCAGTATAGATTATTCTGACTGTGTAAACCAAATTTTATGAACGAGTCCTGTAATGATCTCTACATTCTTAAAAGCAACCCTTATTTTGCTCAATTTCACCTATTTCGAGTGCCAAAACTAGAGCAAACATTAAACAAGATTGGTTCAAAAATGTGATGTGACTTGGTTATTACTACTTTCGTGCTTGTTTAGGACATTTACGGAGTCATGCACATTTTTTTTGAACTTGTTGCAGCCAAACATTACTATAAAAATTTAGAAACAGGATAATACAAAAATAGTGAAACACTTGCAGCCAATTTGCAAACACTAGTAATCACCAATTTGATTAGGTCAAAAACATGTCAAAGACTAGTCTCAAGACAAATCACCATCGTATGGGACAAGTTAACATCTTCAAAATCATACTTTAAAAAAAATTATTTGATTTCCCTCTAAAACAAGTGGACAGTTTATAATTTTACAAGGTGATAAAAATTTAAATTTAAACCTCAAATGCTTAATATTTTCATCCACCAAAATATATTATACAAAGCATTCCCTACAAAAAATGTTATGCAAAGCATTAAAAATTAACAAAAAATACAATATATCAAAAAGCCAAATCGTTTTTATATTAAGAGAATGTTATGATAATTTGAAGGTTTTATACAAACTAAAAGGAGATGAAGTGACTTAAGTTAATTGAAACAATTGAAAACTTGAGGAGTAAAAATACTACTAAAAAACAGCAGTGTACCAAAATTATCAATAGAACAAACTAAAAGATATATGGGTTGACCAAAAAAGAGATCTAAAGGTAATTGATGGAAAAAAGAAGCTAAATCTTTATCCGACATATAGGTTATAAGTTTGTGTGAATAAAAAATACATGTTTGATAATTGTCATTTTATCATGAGCTTATAACTTATTTTACAATTTTATAGATTATTTTTCATGCACTATATCTAAAATAAAGTTTGATTTTATAACTTATCATTTTTTCTTCTATTTCTATCTTTACTACTTTAACTTTGTCAAAAAAAAAATTATTTATTTTATCTAAAATCCATTTTCACACGTTATAATTTTAAAAAAAAATTGAGAGAGTTTTAAAAAAAATATATATGTATGCTTTGAGTGTAAACATATGGAATTTTTTTTTTTTACAATGAAAGATCCATTTTTATTGTGACATTTAATTTTTTATTGTTACGTTTAACTTTTTAAACCCAAAAAACTAAATATTTACCTAAATTGTATTTATAATCAAGTTATGATTTCAGATAGGTGGTAACGGTTCGGTTTGGATCGGTTTTTAGTCAAAAAAATGTCTGAACCATTGAAATCTTCATCGGTTTTGTTTGGTTCGGTTTTTACTGTTTTTCAAAAAAGAAACTGAACCAAACTAGTCGGTTTGGATCGGTTTGTTTGAAAATACAATTAAAAAAATCCATATTTTCACAAATTTGTATTTCATGTATACAACATACTCAAATTTTTCATAGAACTTTGTTTTCCATGTTCTCTGTTTTTCAAACTACTATGTATAACTAACATGAAAAAACTAACGAGATAGACAATCCCAGCGGAGATGAGGAACGATGGGCTAGGTGTGCATGACAGTTGTTCTTTTTTAGTAGAAACGAAATAGAGTGTGAGTGATGAGATGGGATGATTGATGGAACGACGTTTGGTGCGTTGCTAATATGGCAAGTGTACCAAATCGTTTACCAAGTAATAAAGTGATGAGTAGAATATCGTATCCATATAGATTGTCGTTTCGTCCAAACAATTCTCGTTACTTGTTTTTTTAAGTAGACGATATAAAAGATAAGGGTTAAAAAGACTTGCAATTTTTATCTGTTTGCAACATATCAAGTTTACCTATTTTGGTTGGAGAAAAGTAAGCAGTGGTTAAGATTCTTCGAATCCCCTCTGTATATATGTTGTTGGATAATAAGTAATATAAATGCTGTGTTTATTTATCTTAGGTAGACTATACAATTGATGAGGTCGTTGGGACGTTACTAACCTATTTTGGTCTATCCATTTGATGGCTAACTACACCTGCTGATCGCACGATGATCCTTACGTGCAGGGTTTTGCTAATTCAAAGGTGATTGAAATATAAACTTTAGGGCAACTCTAATCTACGTCTACCTTACTAAGGGTTTCAAGAGAATGGTTTTTTTAGGTTATAGCTTAAATCGGACAGCTAAGTGTTTGTTTCACTAATTACTAACCAGTTAATTCCTAGGTTCGGTAAGGCACCGCCCGACTCAATGTGCATCATCCACTAAGTACCTATTCTAGGGTCAACAGTTATTCCAGTATCTTTGACTAATTAATAATCACTTACTTCATAGACATGTAGTTATCAGTAAAGGGATATAAATATCAAGATATAAGCATCCAGTTAGTGATAGCACTATTAGGCTCTGTCACAACCTAAGTACCTAATCTAGGGTTGCACCTCTCACAGAAATAAACTATTTCCTAATAAAACTTAATAGCGAACAAGAGAATGAATAAAATAAAATAAACGACATATTAAATTAAATAAATATCCAACAAAAATATACAGAGGTTCATCTTAGAACTCTAACCTAAAAAGATTTAGTTACACATGGTAACTAAAAACAAATTACTAAAGATAAA
>Ga0228711_1009559_pt1 | contig 13102 bp, 8 predicted proteins | sample MedpolnodulmetaG_2_FD_177996 | JGI IMG/M metagenome (GOLD analysis project Ga0228711, IMG submission 177996) | Root nodule microbial communities from Medicago polymorpha collected in Santa Monica, California, United States - brown nodules | ecosystem: Host-associated > Plants > Roots > Nodule...
CCTCCAATGAAATTTGAGATTGAGAAACCGGCTGTACAAGATTTTATTTACGAAAATGTACCAGTAACTGCTGAAATATTGACCTTCCATCATGATGAAAAAAACTTTCAGTTAAATAATGATAAAAATATGTCTAAGTATGATGTTACCTCAGGATTTTTGGTAGGAACGATTTTTTTTTTTGTATAAAAAAAATCCATTTGTAATGAAATTTTCAGTCTTTTAATGATAATTTGTCTTATCTCTGCAGATGTTGTGCTACAACAGTTTCTGTCATCTGGCGTTGGGAAGAAAAAACTACCTCTTTGATGCTAATTGATGATTGCGGTAACAGGTGGAAGTGCATCGCTGTTTATTGGACCCGACCATATACCCACATCAAAATAGGACGAGGCTGGAGTCGTATGGTTAATGCACGTATGCTTGGCGTGGGTGTGAAGGTTGTGGTGGGTGCACCAAAAGTTGGGAAAATGAAACAATCTACTTTAGGTCGTTCGTTCAACCTACTTTTGATTAGAACAATTTAAGTGTTTTGGTTTAATTTTAGCTTATAATTCAGTCGTTTAATGTTTTGTGTGTTGTTATTGTCGTGGCTATGTCCCAAGTTTTGATAAGGTTGTCGTCGTATGTCCACTTTTTTAGCAAATTTTTCAAGTAAGGATGAATGTGGCTATGACCCAAATTTTGTACCGATCAATCTCTAATTTATTCAAGTATTATCATTTTCCTTTAAAACATTTGATGCATTGTGCATCACTTTTCTATTTAATTTTTCAAGCCACCTTCCTTTTATGCAATTCGTTATATATATCTAATTCAAGATAATGAACTAATTATTAAGAATAAATTTGAGTCAATCTTTTGGTGGCTATATATTATGATAATAACAAGAATTCAGATGAAGTTTCATATTACAAGTTAAGGAACTTTAATTTAGGACTACAATATAAGTATACGATGTGCTGGAAAGGCAACAAATAATATATTGACAATGACTATTTCTTTTATTAAGAGGAAAATTAAGTAATGGAAAAGAATTATGAAAAGAAGTATCTTATGATAGTAATCTTTATTTGTTGATGTTATTTACATGTGCAACAAGTTATGTAGGTTTTATGTTCAATTTTGGAGCAACCAAAATGTACAAGGTCTTTTCATTTATATAGACTTTCACAATTCTAACACTTCAGTATTATGCACATGTACTGAATGGATGTGTTTCACGTTAGAGTTAAGCTGCATGTGGTACTTCAACCATCAGTCCTATTCAATATGTATTTGTCCCATGAATTGATGCACATATCAATGTCCATGCCCTTGGCAAATAACACGCCTATTATGGTTCATTAAATGTTGTATGCTTGATAATTGCATTCATGATTAGTCTGAAGATGCTTGTGCGATATGAATAGGCATTCTTATTCAAATTCAAATTAGACTATAGTTATGCACATATAGCCAAGCCATTGTCTGAATTGCTCATATTTAGTGCATAACCGACAGAGAAAACCCAAATGAGATAACTTTTATGAACATGTTGTTGGTTGATGAGAAGGTTTGGTGTTATTATTATGTTTAACATATACTGTGATTTACTTCATCATCAATTTTTTGAAAGTTTGGTTCCTAACTAAGTCATTTTTTGTTTTTTGTAGTCTGGTAAGATTCATGCTACAGTGAGGAAATCTTTGGTGCCAAAGATTCAAGAAATGGTTCAAGAGGGCTCTTTATATGTTGGAAAAGATAAGGGTTGGTTTTAATGATGGATTTTAAAAGTTGACCCCTCACAAATACAAGATTGATATGATGGGAAATTTGTACTTCACTAAAGTTGACGCAAGTTCCGTTTCTATGAATGTCTTTGATTTTGTGTCATTCAAATTTATATTAGAGTCTGCACAAAAAGAAAAGATCATAGGTATAAAACTGTAGATATGATTTATATGTTCTTTTTGGAATAAGTTAGCCCAAATAGAGACGGTAATCTGATTTATAAACAATCACATATGTAGATGTTATCGGACACGTTGTTGAAAGGGACGTGCCTAAAATGTATGAGAAAAATGGCAGAAAGAGTAAAGTGATGGACCTCACGTTGGAAGATTTGGAGTAAGGATCATAATAATTGCATGTGTAATAAATTCTTCTGATTTATAAGTTGGTGATACGTTTTAGCACCTATTGGTTTGAGTTGATTGCAGAAACAATAGAATCCACTGCTCGCTTTGGGGTGAATTTGCTGAGAGAATGGACAAATTTTTCCAAGGGCACGATAAGACTTCCCATGTGATTTTGGTCTTGCAATTATGCAAAACAAGGAAGTATATGGGTAATCGTATCAGATAGTGTGTCAATTTAAAATTACATGATCATGCTGCATAAAAAATCTATAGTTATGTGAAATTCACTTTTTGTTTATTTATGCAAAAGTAAACAGGTGATATGGGTGTTACTAACTCTTTCTTTGGTACCAAGATTATTCTGAATGGTTATCTGCCTGAAATTGCAGGCTATCAGGCAAGGTATGACGTATTATAAGTTTAGAAGCTTTTTGTTTTGTGAATATTGGCATAAGTGGTAGATTTTTAATATACAAATGCAACTTTTAATTAGGATGAATAGCGGTGAAGATCAATTGACTCAAGGTGATAGTCAAATGACGTCACAGAGTGCTGTAAAACTATCTGATGAGTTGTTGAATACAAAGATGATGACTATTGAAAATTTAATAAAGTTTATTGAAGTTGTTGGTGTAAGCTCTAGAGGCCAATAGTTTATGTTAAACTTATCTTATGTATCATGACTTTTATTATTGAATAATATATGGCACTCTTTATTATATTTACAGTAATGTTAATAAAGTCCCTAGAATAGATAGTTCATGTAATGATATATTAAGTGTGACTTAATCATGAGATTACATTAACATATAGAACGTTATTCTTAAACATATATGTAGTCAAGCTTTAATATGAATTAGGATAATAATAAAGCGTCGAGACTATTATGTATGCAAACTGATGACCGCATCTCATTGGTCATAGATATGAGATATTAAGTCTATACATAGGTATAAATATTAGGCGTAATGTTAATACCAGATTGACCCACCGTGAGAATACTACATAGTATGTTATGAAATTGTCATAAGATATTCTCACAATGATAATTGTGTATATCGCTCTTAGACCTGAAACCACTATGATCCCTAGATGTGAACTCAAGTGCTTTGTTGTCATTCTAACGTTGTTTGTAAAAGGATAACCATAACGTTGGTTGATGGGTACTTGATGAATCATGCTGAGAGACATGAGTGTCCTAGATGGAATTTGTCCCTCCTCATAACAGGAGATATATCTTTAGGCCTCTTGATGAAATATGATTGTAAAATTGCATGGCCGTGCCGAACTAAGTCAATATGAGATATTGGACTTATTCGTTATTCAGTATATTTCGGAATCAAGAAATATAAATATTGATCTATACAAGGGTGACAAAATCTATGCATTGAGATCAATATAGATATTAGGACAAAGGAGTAATCGTACACATAAATATTATCATGGAAAAGGTTTCTTCAGATCACTTGACATTCTTGTCACTTGGGTAGCAATGATGTGTTGCTAGATACCGCTCATTGTTTATAGTATTGAATATTAGATTTAATATTATTGCCAACGTGACTAGAACCTATAGGGTCACACATAAAGCACGGTCAAAAGAGAAATATATTAGTATGACTTATATATAGGGTGCGTTTAGTAAATAACGCTAATTAGTTAGCAAAATTATTAAACATGTTATTCGGCTTACTGAAGCCCAATAGTGACTTCTGACTTGTAAAGCACACTAGGAGTTCTATAAATAGAACTCTAGTGCTGAAGTCTTGGACACACGTTTTTGAGAAACCCTAGTTCTCTGAAACTTCTGATTCCTTAGCAACACTGAGACTTGGAGGAGCACCGTTCGTGTGGACTTGCTAGAGGCTTTGCTGCTTGCTGCTTGCTTTGTTGTGATCGTAATTCCAGATTCCACACTTCGAGGTAACAGTCGAATCAGTGATTCTTGTGTAATTTGTAATGATCCAAGGAAAGAAAATCGAAAATTTTATCCGCTGCTTTATTGTGTTACAATTCGATTTTCCTTCAGAGGTATGCGTTATTATAGTAGATAAGAAACTTTTTTCCATTCTGTCTTAGTATTTTTATTGATGTTCAATATGGTAACCATATTTGTTTGTAATTTGATTTCCATTTCGCCTTTAGGCGTATCACGGTTCAGTTCTTGTTGCAATATGTGAGATAGAGGCTAATATTTAGTGATATTCCGGTCGTGCACTCAATGTGCGTCATTGGTGACAGTCGAAGATGGTAAACTATGTTGCAAGAAATGTGCGGAATGCAAGAGCACTGTTCCTAGGTTACCTTTTACTTAAATTGTATATTCTTACGTTTGCCTTTATATAATCGCAAGTATCCAAACTTATAAAATCATTTTAATGCCTTAGGTACAAATCGCATGTTATTGTTATGGATACCACTGGATCAACAACTTTTGTGATGTTTGATCGCATAGTCACTTAGTTAATTAAAAGGAATGTCCAGGATTTGATTGATGGATTTGACAAGGTAACATATATATATATATATATATATAAAGTTTGACATCCATATATGCACATGGTGGTCTTTGTTTATAAACACTTACATTGTATTTTTTTTTTTACAACCAAATAAAGCTCTTGAATACCCTACCGAATTCAACATGTTATTGACAAGCAGATTCTTTTCAAAGTCGAGGTCAATGATGGAAATGTTAGGAAGAAATATAGGAATTATGTTGTGAAGAGGGATACAGAAGATGTTTCTATTATTAAGTAGTTCTTAGCAAAAAACAATGTTAAGGTACTTCTTTTTTTTCTTTTTTATGTTTGTGCTCCTATTGAACATGTCAATGATATAATAGTAACTAAAATATAGTTGTTGTTAATAGAATGGAAGTGAACTTGATGTCGTTGATCTAACAGATGCGAAACCTAAAGTATTTGGCAGTGTTCATGGCTTGGTATGACACTATATTATTTATGCTGAAATTTCGTAGCCTCCATAAGTGATTTTTTCAATTGATCATCTCAGTTATTTCGATGCCAACTCATGTTTTTAGGAACATTTGGAATTCGGTGATTCTTGCAGCAATACCAACATGATCGATACACCGTGAGAAAACTATGAGCTAAGAGATCATCAGACAGTATTGGATTACCTAATGTCGTTGCTACTGAGATTGGAGAGGAATCTATTACAAAACTAGCAAGGGCAGTTTGTGTGAAGATAGAGTCGTAGGACAAAAAATGATCTCATTGTTTCTGGGTTTCTTTATAAATTAACTTAATATTATATGTTTTTTCCCGCAAACTACATCAGTTATTTTAGCGGTTATTTTCGTTATATCATGGAATCATAGACTTATCTGTTTAATTATTAAAGTGAACAAACCTTTATAAACATCACAATCATAATTTTCCTAAATAAAATCACAGTCGTAATTATTTAAAGAAGCTGACGAGTCACAAATGGCATGCAACTGCATGGAAAGATGGTGACGCGCACACGCACAGTTAAGGCTCCCCACACTTCACAATCTCACCCCACGAATAGTCTCCCTCCATAAGAAAACAAACAAAATTCTACTTGTAAAACACAAACATAACAGATTAAAAAAACACAACATGTTAAATTTTAGAACGAGACATGCACGTAGCATGTCACACCATTTTATATCTCAGAAAATATTCTCAACACTTTCTCGCCACACCAAAAATCTTACCGAATTTTCCATTTTCATTTGTCAACGTTTTTTTATACAAATGATCAACACTTGAATTGAATCAAATTCAAAAATCATCAAATTATATATTCAAATTCACAAGAACAATCACAACCATTTATATTGGAAGAACAAAAGTCATATTCCAATTACAGATCCTACATATGTTCAACTATTGCGGATGAAATGGCGTACATATCGTGTTGAGTATCATCTAGAAGAAGTACGACTAATTCCGTGTTGCCCTCTTTTTGTTGGCTGTTAAGACGTTCATTTTTTAACTATTTGATTTTATAGTTGCGACACCAACACAGATTTAGAAAAAACTCAAATAATTTTCATGGTTTAGTGCAAGTTTGGTTCTTTTAATCCACACTGATGGACTAAACATTGTATATAGCTTTAAATGCAATTGATGTGACACATACATAGTGTTTTACGAAAATGTCAATAAGCCATATGTGTTTTAGTGTGTTAACTTCATTTTGTACATACTGATGAAAATGATATTGTAATCATTTTCAGGTTAAATTTAGATACGCAGAGTTTTGACGTTGCTATTGTTTTTGTTTGCAATTTCTTTCTTCAGAATTATACGCTCTTAAGAACAAACCTTATCAAGGAGATTGGAATGAGCTGTATTGGTACGTCACTTTGTTGGATCCAGTAGGGAATCAGTTTGATGTAATGGTTTCCTTTGTTTTTCCATGGCATAATCAAATTGTACAAGACGTATGATTTGGATAATGGTGCATGGATCACACCGATATCTATCACCCCACAACTCTTCGTCATTAATGTCCACGATCGTCGAAACATATAAATTACCTATCATATATATGTTCCCCCACTGGTTTTAAGGCTTGACTAAGGAATTTATGGCCCATATTCACCCCCTGGAATGCTTGGCATAACTCCAGTAATCATGTATCACCACGACGAAGGCGGCTTCAAGTATGCCAAAAAGAAGTGGTTATCTACTTCTGATCTTAATGACAGTTACCTGATATAATTTCTTTCCCATCAAGTTCATTATTAGCGATCTATATCATTATTTGTGATCCCTTCATGCGATAATGAAACAATTATACCAAACTTATATTGTTATTTTTTTATAGACTTTCTGATATACTTGTGTCTCTGATGATATTATCGCCAAAGATTGCAGAGATCTATTGCTGATTGATGATACATGACACTCTTTGTCGACGAAATTGAGTTTTCATGATGCTTATAAGTATGTCATGTTTGGTGGAGATTGGGCGAGGTTATGTAATGTGTGTCATGTATACAAAGGCCAAGACATAAAAATTGGAGCAAAAGCGAAAGGTCGCAATGCTTTGCTATGCGTGACATTGAACAAATGAGTTATAGTTCATGATTGTGTTGTTGTTTTCATTTAGTAATGTGTTATTTCGATTGCTAAGTACAAGACTTCAATCATTTTTTTCGTTCATTTTGGATAAGTTGTTCGATATTCACATTGTACTCTATTTTTGGACCTATTGATGCAATGAAATTTTCTATTATTTTATGCTTCAAATTTCTTATGGATTTTGCAGCAAGAGCATGGTTTTGACATGCTTTACGGTTTATAAATTACAATAGGGACATACTATTAATTAATATTTAGATATGGTTGTCATATGTGAATTATAGTAGTATATTATCTTTAGAAATTGAAGATATGCTTCATCCACGTTTGTTGCATGGTTTTATTAACAAAGTTGTTGTTGTAAATGATCTATAAGAAGACATGCATATATTCTGAAAAATAAAAAACATATTTTTTTCTATAAAAAAAAAGTCTCTCTTCATAATTTTTTGTATAACAGCAAGTTAGCTTGGGAATAATTTTAAGAGAACATTAAATACAAATGGATATTCTAAATCTTGAAATGTGTAAATCACGACGCTCAATAACATAGGTTTATAGAAAGTTGTTACTATACTTAAGACTATAATAATAACAAGAATCTTACGTAGGTGTGTAAGAGGTGTTCTAAGTGTGGACATAATACTAAGAATTTTTATAACATCGATACAAGTCGCACATATCTAGGAGCCCATCGTGCACTTCTTTTGCATGTACAATCGTGTAACTTTAATGTCGTCTCCACAATTAGTGTGGTATAAAAAGTCAAACTTATATATATATATATGTACAAAGAAATCAAACACACATGCTTTCTATACTAAGAGTTTTCTTAACTAAATACATGTAGTTTTCTTAACTCAGTATTTCATGTGTGAATATCAAGTTGTCTAATAAATGGACAGGAACAAAAAACGCAAACACACGCCACATATACAAGAATCCTCTAAAGAGAATGATGATATTCATGGTAACTAAAGAGACCCTAGAAGAGTTTTGTGCAATCCTTTTACGGATAACACTTATGGTGAGTAATACTAACACAACAAGTTTAAATCAATATAGTTTCATGTCATTTTTTTACAAACTAAATTCTAATTCTATGTAATGTATTGTGGTTGCAATTAAGTAGTTAGCAATACAACGTATACACGTATTGGTCCCGATGAAATCTTATAAAGAATGATACATTGCAACATAAATCAAGCACCTTGGATGATTGATACAGGTATATATGTGGTCAAAATCGTGAAGAGTCTGACATCCCCAGTAACTCGGGTATGATTAATTTTGTAATACATTACGGTATAAACTTTTTTCGCTATACTTATATATTATAGTAAACTAAGAAACATAATGAGTAACAAATTGAACTATATACTAAGCAGATTTTGGTGCAATAAGTGATGTCAGTGAAGAAGTTAATAGTTTAAGTATACAACAAGGTAACGAGAAATTTAATATAGACACAACCATGGACGATATTGCAGGTATATATAAGCACATCTTTGTGAATGTTGATTTATTCGTGAGATAAGTTAACTAAAATATTAACGTATCATGTAATTTCATTTGATGACACAGTGGATGATGATTTTGGCCAACTTGAAGATATTTGTGGAAAAAATTGTGAAAAGTCTGATGTTCCAAGCAACTCATGTAAGATTTTTTTAGTAATACCCTATAGCACTTCCCACGGGTCTTGCCTATGTATAATAGCATTTTAGAAAGGAAAAATGACACTCGTATAAGTATAACCCTCTTCTCCACTCATTATCTCTTGTCTCCTTACGAGTTTACATTGTCTCATTTTTATTTTATCTTTTTATCAAGTTGTTTAGGCCTTTAGGATGAGGAATCAATTAAGTTCTTCATTTATGGACCATTTATAATAACAAATAAAAGAAATTAGATTCTAACCATGAACCGACCAAACCGATGCACTCATCAGACGGAATTGGGTCTTCATATTCTCTCTTCGATTTCACCTTGGCTAGTGGTTTGCGGTCCAAAACCGCCCGAAATCGTCAGATGCTCAGCCCTAACTCTCAAGGATAAATCAAAGGCGAAACAATAGCGAAGCACACAAATTTGAAAGCGAAAACGAATGTGAATAACACAGATTGCAAAGAACAAGGATGGAGGTAACGTGAAACCTGAATTTATTTATTTTTTTGTTAAAATCCACGTAGTCGGCTTCTATGTCACTTGTTTTCTGAAAAAATGTGTCATATCAGATTTGACCAAGTAAGAATCAAGGAGAGCCACACTTTTGCTAATGGGTGATGGTTGGGGGCTAAAACTGCGATTTTTAAACTTGGGAGGCAAAAATCGCTAGTCCCTCGGGTCACATTTATCGCAAAAAACTACTTTTTAGGTTTATTGAATAAATAATTTATTTGGTCTATAACATAAATTGTATACATTAAATATTCATTGAACCTAAAATTAGTTTTTTGCTAATAATTATGACCAGAGGAGTATTTTTAAAATTTTGAGGGGACAATAGTGCATTTTAACTTTAAAAATATTTATGTTTAATTACAATTTTGGCCATGCTCTTTTCTTGGGGTGCACACATTTTTTTAGAAATTATTTTAATTTAAAAAATGCGTGAAAAAGTAGTAAAACCTTTTTCTCCACTCATAATATATTGTCTTTTTGACTCCGTGAGCTTAGCTCAGTTGGTTAGGACAATGTATAATATATGTAAGGTCTGAGATTCGAACCCCGGACACCAAAAAAATATATTGTCTCTTAATGAGTTTTTTTTGTCAAGTCTCTTTATGAGTTTTACTTGATTTACATAGGACTAATTTTTATCAACAAAAGAAAAGTACCGATGAAATGACTAACATAGTAGTTAAATTTGAAAGAATTTGCCTATAATTTTGAAATTGTTAGGTCGGACGATTAGATTTGAATTCCGACTCCTTCTCTTGTGTGTGTAGTTTCTAATGAGGATTGTCATTTTGCCTATTTACCAAAAGAAATTAAAAGAATTTAACAAGTATATTCTCTCATTGTACAATTATTTTACATATGCATCTAGTGATGTGTTGACATGTCAATTAATAAATATGACAACTCATGTATTTTCATTTTTATTAATTGACGCAACAACACATCGTCGAAGAAATGTGTAATATAGTGTACACCGACATAGTATACTTGTTAGATTCAATTTGAAATGTTAATTGAAATTATTTAGACTAAATTACACTTATTTGTTTACACTTGTGTCCCATGTTTTTGATCCCTATAAATATTATAATTTTTCGTTTTAGTCCTTCTAAAAATATAAAGTTTATGAATAAGATTTTAAGTTAACTCACAAAAAAAATCATTTTAGGCTTTCTAACTATTCAAGTTTTTCACCCACATTTAAGGTTTATGCTTTCAAGTCAACTCATGTGTACCCTTCAAATTTATGAATGAGATTTTACATGAATGTTTAGAGTACTATAAGAATCTCTCCAAAATAAATAAAAAAAATTAACAAACCATGAAATAACTATCAATTTTTAAGCGGAAAAAACATAAAAATTCATACGAAATTCATGTTTTGTTAAAAAAAAGGCTTAACTACACTTTTGGCACCCTAAGTTTTCCAAAGTTGTGATTTTGGCCCCCTAAAAAATAACTCTTTCCAGGCGCCTTAAGTTTACTTTCTGTTGCAATTTTGGCGCAGTCAAAGGACACATAGGTGCTACGTCTGTAAATTTATTTTATTTTATTTTATTTCTATTTTTTTAATTATTTTTTTGCTTTTTAAAAATTATTTTTATTTTTTAAAATTTTAAAAAATAAAAAATATTTTTGTAATTAATTTTTTTTTATTACAAATAAAAAAAATATTAATTACAATTTTTTTTCTTTTTTCTATTACAATTTTTTTTAAAAATTACAAAATACAAAAATAATTAAAAATTTACACATGTGGCGCCCACGTCAGCGTTGACTGGGTCAAAATTGACGTGGGGGGCCAAAATTGCAGCAGAAAGTAAACTTAGGGGGCTTGGAAAGAGTTGTTTTTTTAGGGGTCCAAAATCACAACTTTGAAAAACTTAGGGGGCCAAAAGTGTAATTAAGCCTAAAAAAAATCAAGTTTTTGAATGATACACATGAATTGACTTAAAAGTAAGGACTAAAAGTGGTGATGAAAAACTATTGGGAGACTAAAAGTCAAAGAAAAATATTAAAGGTACTAAAAAGAAAATTTGAAATATTTATAAGGACCAAAAACACATTAATAATTTCATTAATAAGATGCAGAGTTATACATGTTAGTAGGGTGTACAAAATACGGCACAATCTTACAATTCGTCTTGGCTCGAACGCAGGGGGTTGGGTTTGATTCGGTCAAAAAAATAAACAAGGACAAGACATGGACACACCTAAAATAGAGATCAAATTCAGGTTACCCATCCCGTCCCAATTTAGTTTTAGGACAAAGACGTTTTTTCAATTTAATTTTATACATTATTTTATAATACTCTCACACTTCACTCTATTATTTCATACAAAGACTAATATTTTTCTTGTAACAAAAAAGAGACCGATACTTTCTAATTTATGAAGGTAACTTTGCATTATTTATATATATGCTTGGAATTTGGTGTTTGTACATGTACTTGATGGTTTATTTTCTGTAGAACTACATATAGTGTCATAGCAATACCAAGTTTGTGCGTTGAAAGATAAGATATGATTACGCTACATTTTGATCCATTGATTCATGGTCATAAAGTTGTTGTGAACATCAGTGTTAAAATCAATAAATGAAATTATAGGTTTTGTTGAGAGCCTTATCACAATGACTAGGTGGTCATCATAGGCTCATGTATTTAATAGCTACTGAAATTAATATTGATGTTGTGTTATGGTTAAAACGAACAGTTGATTAACTCTTTTTCAAAATAAAAAGTTTATGTGTTGGTGGTTTGTTTTGGGACCAACACAATTATGTATTGGTATTATCTTGTCAAAATAAGACTCGTACCTCATCAAGTATGACCAGGGTCGGGTCTACAAATTGGTACGGAAGAATGTTAAGGCCGGGTTTGAGTCACATGCAATCCGACTTAACCCATCTTTTGTATACCCCTACATGTTGGTGCATCAAGATAAGTAATGGAACTAACTGAAAACGTGGTTGTCATGTTAATGCATCAAAGACCTTGTTTACTTGTCTCTGATTAAACTCAACAAAGACTTTGTGAACCGAGAAGAAAAATATGTTTACAAGCCGATATAACATAACCAAATTTTGGAACATTCTCTTGATTGTTGTTGAAGGCGTTCACGACTATCTTGGAGTCAATATTGTTAAATTTCACATCGATGACACACTTTATGGCATGATATAGCTCAAGCGCTTCGACCACTTCAACTAGATACACTAGAGATAACCACAAAGTCTTAGCAAGCATGAAGGCTCCTTCCTCGACCCACAAGCACATCCATACACTTGCTTCTTCTTCTTTTGTTGAATAAGGAACAAAGCATCTTTGTACATTCAAGTCTCCCTCGTTGCGGGTGTTGCCATCGCACCTGCGTAAAACTTGTTGTTGCTAGGAAAGAGAATAGGCTAGGCTGAGTTAGGTTTTGCAAGACCTAAGTCTGGTATGGAAAAATTTAATTCAAAGTATAGAATATAATATAATAATAAATAATATTGTTCGTATTTACTTAAATTGGCCGACCTATTAGGCTTAAGAGGTATTTTTAATGGCATATGGCCTGACCTTTTATGCTATATATGCTTCTAAGTAAGTGATAAGTGCTCAAAAGTAACATATTTTATGTGTTAATCTAGGCATTTTAGTGACTTGTTCTGCAAGTTATCTAAGGAAAAGCTACCATTTGAGTGTATTTATACCATTTATGCTTAAATGTCTG
>Ga0228711_1009561_pt1 | contig 13096 bp, 5 predicted proteins | sample MedpolnodulmetaG_2_FD_177996 | JGI IMG/M metagenome (GOLD analysis project Ga0228711, IMG submission 177996) | Root nodule microbial communities from Medicago polymorpha collected in Santa Monica, California, United States - brown nodules | ecosystem: Host-associated > Plants > Roots > Nodule...
AAAAAAAAAAAGTCAACAAAAGCAAAAAAAACACTAGCGACGGCCACAAACAATTCCTTTTATGAAATTTTTATTTTAATATTAAAATTATTATTTTTTGTTAAAATTATAGGTAAAGATATTCCACAACTAGAAATCAGCAAAATTCCTGTGGATTTTCCAACCGAAAATTATCCGCAGGAATTCCTGGGAATTTTGCTATCCTAAGGTAATATCATTTTTTCCTGAGGAACTTCCTGCGAAAGAAACATTGGCTTTATTTTATACTTCCTGTGTTCATGGGTTGGGTCAACTCAGAAAATCCGGTCAAATCCACCAAAATCCCAAAAAAAATGGGTTGGGTTGAATAATTGGGTGGGTATGATTTCTAAAATTTGAAAACGCATAAAAATAAATGGATTTCGGGTAAAACCAGACTCAAACCCAAAAAGCACACTTACCCAATAACGTTAATATTTTTTATCTTTATTTTCATAGGGTAGAAGAAAGTTATATTTCTAAAACATACACATTGTACCATATATATTGAAAATCAAAATATACTAGAGTTACAAATTAATATGTTGAACTTTTCGGTTATTTTTATACTAATGCAATTTTATGTTATGCAACTTTAGTTTGTTGCAATTATTTTATGATGGAGTTTATTATTTGATATTCTATGATGCATAAAATTATAGTAAAATAAGTTAAACATTTTTTTTAAGAAAATTAAAAAGTAGAGTACTATTTTTTTTTTGAAGGAAAGTAGAGTACTATTTTAAAACAAAATTATGAGAACTTGTCATTTAATCATTTAATATTAAAAAAATAGAAAAATAAGTTGGGTAACCCATTACCCAATCCAACTCAACTAAAAAATTAGTGGGTTTACCCAAACCCACCCAATAGTATAACGGGTGGTTATTTTACCTCACCCAAACCGGAGTACCCTATTTGGTTTGGTTTTGGGTTTGGTCAAATTCACCCACGAACACCCCTACTTAGATGTGGACATTTTCGTAGGAAACAGCTATGCTCATGTATTTTTCATAGTGATTTGAGTATAATTTTGAATTTTTTTATAATGAATTTTTTTTGAATATTACCATGTTTTATAATTTTTACACATTTATTCAATAGTATTATGATGTCACTTTTTCAAATGAGTTCTTAAAATATTACTGCATATATCTATTTGACATGATATGATCCGATTAAATTAATGATAAAACTTACTTGTCCCCATAAAAAAAAAACTTGTAAAGAAAAAAAACTTACATGCGTTGATCTAGTTGCGTGGTTTTGAGACGATCATCCCAAGTCTCCTAAATTTGATTTCCTTCTATACCAATTTGCAATGGACTAATTCATATATATTTTTGCGCCCCCACACGTATACGATGAGATTACGGGTGTGTTTGTTTTAGCTTTAAAATAAATATATAAGAATCTAGAGATTTTTTTTAGAGATTTTTTTTTTACATGTGTTCCTTCCTTGTTTTTGAAAAAAATAGATTTTAAAAAGAACGTAATTCTAATAGCTTTTCATTTTAGGGTCGAAATAGATTTTTTTTGATAAAATGATTTTTCTTAAAATCCTAAACAAACACTTAAAAATGAAAAAAGTTTTTTTTTTAAGAAAAAAATAGTATTTGGCAAAAAGCAAATAAGATTGAGAATTATTTGTAATTTAAAAGCTTTGACGGGTATGGTCTAGACAATACTTAATCATTGTTGGAATACATTAGTGACTATAGTTTAAAGGTCTGTTTGGTTTTGAAAAAATGATTTCTGTATTGATTTTATGATTTTACTAATAATTACAAAATGTCATCTTATTTTAACTTTGGCTCTTGTTTTCAAAAATTCTTAAATAACAATGTAAAAATAGTATTTTTTTTTTTTTGAGGGAGTGAAAATAGTATTTTATTGTTTTCACCTTTCCTGTACACATTAGATACAAGAAATAAAGTAAAACACGATAACATTTTTGAAATCATCAACGTAAAACCGAAACTTAAAACAAATATGTTCTTTCAATTCAAACAGCCTTAATTCTCTTTGTTTTATCCTTCTTTTGCACTATTTTGGTTTTTGGCAATATTCCTGTTATGTCAGAACCATTTGTCGACATCTTAATAATTAGCATTACCTTATTGTTCAATACTTACTAAGACAAATTTTTAAGTCTTTTTAACCCATTGATTATGCCATCTTGCTTTTCTATTTTCCCAATTCTCATTACTAAATTTGAAGTGTATCATTCTGTTTTTCAGCACTTCTGGATTTCGATATCTATTAGAGAATGAGGAGAAAGATATATACTAAGCATAGTGCAGTTACTTGAGCCACAAGTAACTCAGTTACTTGAGTTACAAGTTATCACATTAGAATGTATCTTAAGCCATTGTAAATAGGGTTTGTCTAACATGTGCAATATTGCACATATTAAGGTAACTAAAAGTAGTATCTTTTCATTGAAAACCAACAATTATTGATTAAAAGTTATATATTTAATATAAAAAACACAAGTTCCAAGTTAAAGTTACTACTTTAAACTTCTTCACATGTGCAAATTTGCACATGATAGAAAAACCCTTGTAAATATCATAGTTGCCTATAAATAGTTGATGTAATAACCCTATTTCATTAATGAGAATGGGACTATTATTCATTTGTTGAATTCCATAACATGGTATCTGGAGCCTTTTCTCCAATTTCCATGGAGAAAGTTAGTTACAAAGTTTGTTAGGGTTTCATTTCTCATCTTCATTGATTTTGCAGAAAATTCTTGAGTTATTCTTCAATTCTTCGCAGATTTTCTTGCTTATTCTTGTCGTTTCATCTTCGTCTTCTTCGTTATTCTCTACAATTCTCTTCATCTTCTTCGTTTTTCACCATGCCTCGCCAAAATCAACGGGACACTGAATCCGTTTTCTACGTTCATCCAAGTGAAGGTCCAAATTATGTTGTTGTTTCTCCTCCTCTGGATAGTTCGAATTACCTCTGGATGGTTCGAATTACCTCGCATCCAAGTGAAGGTCCAAAGTTGCAAGTGTATATTAAGAGTAAACCTTGATCACATTGGTATAGCTATCCCATCAAAAAGGATACACCGCCGACATTTATTGTTCAATAAAAATAAACAAACAGTAAAAAACTACCTAATTAAATTCCAATCATAACCGTCACTGTTTTTATCATAATCTATGGTTATACGTCATGTGAGACAGCATCGTTGCTTTGAAATGATTCATTGCAGAACTCACTGTTTGAATGTGATTTGTTACTAATAATTTCTCAATTACCTGCAGGTGATGTTGCTGCCCTAGGCTGGTGGGACTTGTTTATTAACTATGGGTATAATCAATATCTCTTGGTAGACTGTTTTAAGCATTTCATATTAGTCTTGTACTTCTTCCATCATAAATCCATTTTATCCTTTTGCAGCATTGCACAATGCTTTGCGTTTCTCGTTTGTACGAAGTGGCACAATCCTACAATTCATGGGAATGGTCACATTACAGAACCATGTTCGTCATCAAATACCATAAGATATGTAGAATCGAGTAGAGAAGGCATAGTTATTTTCACCGAAGAAGATGAGCAGCAAAATGTGTTTTGCAGTCTGCAGGACATTGGCAGGCAAAATATGAAAATTCCATTCATTGGTTTCCAAATACTACTTTTTATGCATTTAGAGGTATACATGCTAACAATAACCATGTCAGTGTTGCTCTTGCACTTGGTAGATTTCCTCATTCTTTGATTTTCTTTCCTCATTTTTGTTGTTTAAATTTCAGGGAACACCATCGGGCGCAAAAAATATACCAAATATGGGTAATTTTTTCTCACCTTCTTCTGTTGCAAGGAGCTGGAGTATTATTTGCAGCATATAGATTAATAGATAAGATTGTTCTTTTACTCTATAATGGAGATATTCCTAGAAGCCACTCATCCATATCATCAAAATCCCGTGACTGCTTTGAGTTTTTCAATCACGGATCAAGGTATTAGTTTAGATTTGATTACCAGAAAAACAAATTTATTTTTAGGTATAGATTCTCGACTGAACCTGGAAATTCTTAGAACGTTACGTTGTTGAACTGACATGAAGAATTTGTCGGTGGCTGCACTCCTCCTCTTGGCAGGTTGGTGGTCAATAGACAAAGGAAGTAGAGAGGAAGAAGCCAGACTTTTTTGCGCTGGAAGTTATGGGTCAGTACTCTGTCATTATGCCAATTTTAGTATAATGGTGATAATGTGCTTGCAATAAGTTTTGTGTTATTTTGACTGGTTTATAGTGTTATTCACACTTCTATATGATCATGTGATTTGATTTACTATTTAGGTATAATACTTTCTCCTCCGATACAGTGAAGAAAATGCCTAGAGGGGAACTTGTTAAGGAGGTGAAGACACTGTTTCCTTGTATCAAAATATGTAGCTACCACGTTATTTCTTACTTAATAGTCCTCAATAAAAATAAGTTAAACTAAGTATACGAGCATGTTTAATCTTTTTCATACATATTGCATTTCAATAACCGGCTCTTTTATAACTCGCAGATTTCAAGCTGCACTCGGTGAGCAGACAGAAGCTACAAAATACAGCCAGGAGGAATATGAAAGACTTCTAAATGTAACATTCTCGACCTTGATTGCATATCATTTAATAGAAATTATATTATAGAAGTAAATAAATCAGATCATAAGAAAACAGTTGTCTTGATTTAACTATGTACATCAGAAGTTGTACATAGTTTTAAACATTCATTGCAAGTTCAACCCCACCTCCCTTAAACTGTGCATTGCTGCAATATTGAAAGCTCGTCTTTGGTGCAATCATTTTGAATTAATTTGTTATCTATATAACGCAAGATGTTTGTTGAAGTCTATATGAACTAGGAATGCTACCATGCGCAGTTAGCCACGGTTATAACCATGGCAAAACATTTTTTTTTCCGTTCAATTAACCACGGTTGGACCGTTCAATTTAGCGGTGGCGAAAGTTGCTTTTAGCTGGAATGCATTGAAGGCATTATTTTTTTTTAAATATAAAAAACAATTTCCTGCGGATTTACCTGCGCATAATGGTTTTCATCTTGATGCTTCCTGCAGAGTTTACTGCGGAAGTACCTGCTATGTTCGCAGGAAACGTGCTTGCAGGCAGGAAAACTCCTCTGACCGATTGTTTCATGCGGATATTTTAACATTTCCTGCGGATGTAAATTTCCTGCAGGATCCCAAAATCCTAAGGAAACAATTACCATTACCTGGGAATCCTTAATCCTAGGCAAATCCGCAGGAAACTAGTTTCTTGCGAAATTTTCATTATTATCCCCAGGTAATTCCCAAGGAAAATTGAGAGTTTCTAGTAATGTTTCTCACTTTTATATTGTAACAAATTATATTTATTTTTTTCAATGACACCAAGAATATACCAAATATAATATAAATTTTTATATTTTTAAATAACGTCAACAATACAATTATATAGAGTAGCAAATAACAAGTCTCCGTGAGCTTAACTCAGTTGGTATGAACAATGCATAATATATGCAAGGTCCGGGTTTGAATTCTGGACCCCACGAAAAAAATAGCAAATAACAAATATGATCTGATTAGGAGAAAAACACTCCTAACAAACTAGGAGTATATCTATCACTCTGGAGTATATCGTATTATTAATTATTAATAACAACTAAAATTTAAAGATAAAGAATTTTGAAATTGATAATTAAAAGTAACTAAGAGAATAACACTCAAACGTAACAAACTAGGAGTAGTATATAGATATTACTCCACCATCACTTTCTCGTCAAACTCTCCCTCTCACACAAGCAAACCCTAGCAATGACTTCTTTTCCAACTTCTACTCATAAACACACCCTAGATATGTTTTCGAATTATCGTCCCTGCTTCATCATCTTCTGCATCATCTTCTGCGTCCTTGGTGGCATCATTGCCTTCGGCTGTTTCATGGATGCACACCTTGACCTCTACCCCACCCCAGAATTCGAAGTCAACTCTGTGGGTGCACTCAACTCACTAGCCATTAACGGCAACCAATTCACAGCTGAGTTCGACATTTCGCTCTCTGCCTATAACCCCGCTACATATTCTCGTGCCTATTACAAGGCAGTCTCTGCAGAGCTCTTTTACGGAGGTGAAGGTCTGATTCTAAACAGAACATCTCTGCCATCTTTCACCACCCATAGCAAGAGTTATAATGTGATTAAGATGACACCATCGGTTAACATGTCTAAGGATTTTGGCGGTGTAGCCACCGACGTTGCTCTGAGGCGCAAAGATGGAAGGGTGGAGTTTGGGCTGATTGTGTCAGCTTTGTATAAGCGCAAGAACAGATGGGCTCATTCCGACTGGAAATCTTTGAAGGTTTTTTGCAACCCACTCAAATTTGCAGTTTCTCCAAATAATTTCAACACAACAACCAGTCATGGGGTTTTGTTGAAGGGTGTATTCTGCACCAGATATTACTGAACAATATCAATATTCATATGTTATTTACTTAGTTTTATTTTTATTTTTTATTTTTTTATATATATTTTAGGATCAAAAGTGTTCTTTTCTTATTTATTCTGGTAGATATAGGACAAAAGTTATATACAATTCTCTAGTTGCTTTTTGTATACCATGCGAAAAGTATCTGAGGACTGTACCTAAGTTTTTTTCAATTAATTAGTACTATTATATCAGAAGTGTGATTTGCTTATGTTTATTTATAATTTTGTCTTGTATCTATGACTCGATTTCTAGTTGATTAATCTCTCGTATTAGGTTAAGGAAAAGGGAATTATGTCAACAAAGAAAGTAAAAAAATCCTTTGTCCATCACTTTTTCAATATAAAAAATGTTTGCTTTCCCTCTTATGTTCTTAAAAATCACATATAATCTTTTTGTTTCTTTTCTTTGTTTTAGTGTAATTATCTTAAATATGTTTTGTTTTCCCTCTTGGAGTGTAATTATCTTTTTGTAACTTCTGCTATAGTTCAAGTGTTCTATAATTTTTAATTTTTTTTTAAAACGAAAACAAAAAAAGAGCAACAACCTAGTCATGCTACCATTTTTTTCTTTTAAATTTGGTATCGGGTCAAGATCAACTAATTAGGGGATCAATCCCACCGTTTATTAGCAGGAACACATTTAAAACAAAGTTTTGTATAAACTAGATTATAGATATTGTCTCTAAAGATTCGAATGTGAGACGAGAAACGCATTTCATGGTCCCAAACCTACACCATCGGACTATGGTTTTGATAATTTAACCTTCTATAGTCTTGTGATTTGCCTTCCTGAAAGGTATTAGTACTACAGTTATGATTATTTTTTATTTTTTCAATAGTTTAAGGGCCCGTTTAGATTAGCTTATTTTAGAGCTTATATAAAACAGCTTATGCAAATAAATAAGTTTTTATGTATTATTTATTAGTTTTTAAGGTAGTTTATGAAAAACCCGTTTATGAAGATACAATTTTCGTTAGTGAGAGTTTATAAATTAAAATAAAAGCTTATTTATTTACATAAACTATTTTTCATAAGCTCAAAATAAGCTCAAACCAAACGGGCCTAAGTCTATGAGTACGGAAGAGGTGAAGATTTAATGTCTTTTGTATGATCCAACAATAACTTGCATATTTTCTTGTGTGTAAATTTGTTCTTTTGGGCTATAATCAAGTAACTTGCAGTCCTAATTAGTTTGAATAAGAAGCAAACCCAATCCCAATCGCATGCATATGCAGCATTAATTCCTTCATCATTTGTAACCTGAGCTAGCCGCTTGCCCTAAATAGTTAACTGCTCTAAATAGTTGTTTTTTTTTAAAGACGCTCTTTTTTTCTTTTCTGACCGAATCAAACTTAACTATATAATTAATTAAACATCGTTCAATACATGTATGGTAGAACTCAAAAATACGATGATTTGCATAAAAACAGGTCGTCCTAGCTAAAGTATGAGCGACCATATTCACTTGTCTCCTCATAAACTTCACCTCGAAGTTGGAATGTAAAACTAGCTTGCAATACAAGAAATAATAGCCTGGAATTGTAGTGGTGGTGTGGCGAAAGGAGATCGGAGTGGGGAGATTGGCCGCCGTGAATTAATGAAGTTGACGGTGGTGGAAACCAAATGATGAGAGAGTTGTTGGTGTTGTTCTTTGTTTGGAGAAACAAAGAGAAAATGAAGTAGTAATGAGTGGAGGAGGGAAAATTAGCTAAGAGATGGAGTATGTGAGTTCTTTTAATCTTGACCACTAATTTTTAATCGTAAGGCTATTAATTATTTCTAATTTCTTTTTTTGTTTTTTTTATTTTAAATTACATAGTGGTCTTTGACCGGGTCAAAATCAAAAAGGGATCTATGAGTTGCAAAAGGGGAAGGGGATGAAGTTAGGGGGCTGGAAAGTGTTTTTTTTTAATAGGGAGCCAAAATTGCTACTATGGATAACATAGAGGATCAAAAGTGCGTTTAAGCCTAAAAATTAAATGTTTCGTTTTCCCTTTTGGGGTTTAGCCTTCTTCTTGTCCTTTTCTTTGTTTTAGTATTTTCATCATATTAGTTTCAGGAGGGTAATTATCTTTGTGTAACTTGTGTTATAGTTCAAGTGTTCTATAATATTTGTTTTTTTTAAACTAAAATAAAAAAAGAGCAACCACCTAGTCGTGCTATCTTTTTTTTTTCTTTTAAATTTGGTATCGGGTTAAGATCGACTAATTAGGTGATCAATCCCACCGTTCATTAGCGTGAACACATTAAAAGCAAAGTTTTATATAAACTAGTTTATTGTCGTCGAAAAAATTCAAACATAAGACCTTAAGATGAACCCATTTGTTATGCCAGTAAAGCCAGCTCATATGTCAAGGATAACATTCTTCAATTCCGATCATTAGGTGCCTTCTCGAAGAACATTTGTTATGCTTTTTATTTGTTATTCATTTCTTGTGTTTGGACTATTTGGCGCGACATGAAGGCTATAGTTTTTCAAGAAAATGGGTTTTCTATTAATCAACTTGTGGACAAAATTAAGCTACAATTCTTCTGTTGGTTGAAGGAAAATCATTCTAATTTTGCTTTTAATTATCACATGTGGTGACTTAATCCCCTTTTATATTTGGGAGTTCATAATTAGTTTTAGTCTCTTTTTTGTGTTTTTTTAATGTGCTTGCTTTGCGGCTGTAACGCTTGATTTCTTGTTGGTAACCTAATGTAATGATACTTTGCTTAACTCTTCTCTGGCACCTCTTGTGCCCTGAGAGACTAGGTTTCTGGTTAATATATTTCATTTTTGCTTCTTAAAAAAAATATTTATTTCTTATTTTCCTGATGCGATTCTATTACACACACACACACACACACACACACTATTGATTTAAAAAATAAGGGCAATTTTGGAAAGCGAAAAATGAGCGAAAAAACCTTACTTTATATATATATATATATATATATAAAGTAAGGTTTTTTCTGCCACATGTCACTCCCACGTTTATTCTCAATTTTTTTATTTTCTTTATTTTTTCAAATCATTATTTTATGATGCATAAATATCTCAACAAACTTTTGATCTTATCCATTTAATATTTTATTTAATTTTTTATTGAATTCATAATATTTTATGTAGCGTAAATATCTCAACAAACTATATATAATATTTTCAATCTTATCCATTAAATATTTCACTTGATTTGTTAAATAATTTTTGGTTTAATGAATTAATGCCTACTTCAATTTCAGCATTATTTGTTTCAATAAATGTAGTTTTTTATTTGTTTTAGACTTTACAAATTTGAAGGAAAATTTGATATTTTTTTTAAAACTGATTTTTGTCTTTGAATTTTCAAATAAACTAAAGTAAAAAATGCATTAAATAAACTAAAAATAAAAATAAAGCAACTAAATAAACTAAAATAAAAAAATATGCATTAGATAAACTAAAAATAACACAAAATAATGTTGCATATTGCTAGATATGCATAAAAAGGAAGAAAAAAAACATTAAAAGAAATAAATAAAAAAAGAAAAGCCGTAAGAAAAAATGCAAGAAATAATGTAAAATAAAGGGGGGTGCAGCAGCAGAAAAGGGGGTGTTGCAAAAGTAAAAAAAAAACAGATGGGATGAGAGAGGAAGAAGAGGTGCATTTGGGCTTTGTCCCCAGATTAGATATGGGTCGTTGGTTTAACCAACGTTCCAGATTCAATCTGGGAGGGGGGTCTATATAAGACTGAATAGTACGGAAAATGACCATTTTTTCCTCACCTTCTCTCTCTAAGTCCAACTTAGATATAGAAGCTCTACTCTCTCTCTTCTCTTTCTGCGTAAAGCACCACAACCATAGTCTTTTTCGGTGCGGTGGCTGCCGGCCAGAGACGGCGGCGCCACCATGCCGGAAAGTGGAAAACCCCTTTTTTGTACAGAAATTTCATTTTTTAAAACAAACTTCTTCTTCTCATCTCGATTCTGAAGTTATTTTTAAAAAGAAACCTACCAAACCCTAGATCTAACTTCGAACATGAAATCAAGAAAAGGAGAAAAGCAACCACCTTGTGGTTTTTCTGGAACGGTTCGTATGTTTTGTTGGGCTTGAGTTGGCCGATTCGGTTGTTTTGAGGTTACGTTTGGTGATTGTTGTATTCGGTTTGGCTTAGTGTGATTGTTGTTGATTCAAAAATTTGTGATATGAGGTTGTGGTTTGTGTGATGGTTGGATATGGATTTGGTTGAGGCTTGTTTGTTGTTACTGGAATTTTGATTTTTTAGGGTTTGTGCCTTGATACTGAAATTGTGTTTTCTTGGAATTTGTGCCAAATTCTAATCTTTGCCCTCTATCTCTGAAATTTCCAGAGGTATAAATAGGGGGTGGAATTAGGGTTGTGATGATATTTAAAAACAGAAAATTAATAATAATAAAAGAAAAATCAAAAATTAAAATAAAAAAATAATAAAAAATTCAAAATTAAATAATGAAAATAAAAAACTAAAAAACTGTCGCCTTTGGAACCCTAAATGAGGTATTTTAAAATACCTCCCTATCGAAATTTCGTCTGAAACGACGTAAAATTCCGGTCCAAAAGATGAATAAAAATGAGAATTTTAGGTCAAAAATGGGGTATGGCAATACCCTTAAACGAATGTTTCTATAATAAAGATTGTTGTTGGTGTCATTACAAAAAGAATTTAGATAATATTTTTTTGATATATTGTTGATGTCATAGAAATAGATAATCATGGTATGGTTAGTTTGGATTATTATAATATGAAAGCGACAAAAATTTATATTTTTTGTTTTAATTAAAATCAAAATTTCATAAAAAAAACACCGTTCATAATTTTCAAACGTTAGCGCAATAAAAAGAGCGGAAAGACGGGCACTTAAGTGCACGTGCCCATCTTTCCACTAGTATATATAAAGAAAATAGTCCCTTTTGACACTTTTGGGCTGGCTTTTTCTCTTTCCAAAATTACCATCAATTTTCAATACAAATAACACATATAACAAGTAGATAAGAGTAAATTCAAATATTTAAAAAAATTTAACAAACATGAATTTTTTTGTTACCACACAAAACATATCATGTAAATTTGTAACAATATAAGTCCCTTTGTTTTTTCTTTTATCCTTAAAAAAGTGTAACAAACTAGATAAAGTATATTTATATCTATTCTATACCACTATATAAAGAGAATATGGGATCTTGCGGAGATTTTTGGATGGCATTCTTGTTATTCCAATTATATTCTTAAAAAAAAAAATCCTATATGTTGGTGTTATTAAAAAAGTTAAGAATTTTTGTTATATTATTGTTGTCGTTCAAAAATATAAATATGATTTGTTAAGTTTGTTACATTTGAAAGTCACAAATATCTATACTTCTAATTTTAATCTATATCAAAAAATTTATATTATTGTTTGTAATTTTCACGCAAAATTTATATAAAATGTTGTTGATAATCTACACGCGTTAGCGCAATAAAAATAGCGGAAAGACGGGCACGTGAGTGCCCGTCTTTTCGCTAGTATTTATAGGGGATTTTTCAAATGAGAAGTGATTTTAAAATGAGAAGTAAGAAGGCTAACAAACACAACAAAACATGTTTATCTTTTGTAATGACACCAACAATATAAAAAATATAATATAATTTTTATCTTTTTTAATAACACCAACAATATAATGTTAAATTAATACAAGAAATTTATTTAAAGGTATACTTACAAAAATAAAGAAATCATCTCAAGATCTCATATTCCCTTTATATAAAGTATTGATATAGAATAGATAACACAAACACTAATTCAAAAAAAAACACAATTTCAAAAAAAGCAAAAAAAAACACCTAATTCAGACGGCCACAAACAATACATTTTATGAAATTTTTATTTTAATTAAAATTACTTTTTTTGTTAAAATTATAGATAACCATATTCTGCACTTTCGTATTATAACAAACTATACTTATTTTTGTCAATGACACCAAGAAAATACCAAATATAATATAAATTTTTTGTTTTTTAAAAGACAAAACTTAGGTACAATTTCTTTGGTGCTTTTCGTATGGTTCTTAACTAAAAATACAACTTTTTTTTATGGATTTAAGGAAATCATAATGAATTTAGGTAAGAACCGTACGAAAAGCACCTAAGGAATTGTACCTAAGTTTTTTCCTTTTTTAAATACCATCAACAATATAGCAAATCTATAATAACAAATATAAAACTGATTATTCTTCTTCAAAAAAATATATAACTGATTAAGAGAAAAACACACTTTTTTTTGTGGCCAAGGTTTGATCCCCGGACCTTACGTATATTTTGCATTATCCCTACCAGTTGAGCTAAGCTCACAAGGACGGAGAAAAACACCCTATATTATTATAAAAAATATTATATTTGTTATATTATTGTTGTCATTGAAAAATATAAATATGATTTGTTGAGTTTGTTACGTTTGAAAGTTGCAAATATCTATACTTATAATTTTTTATTTATATAAAATGTCGTTTTTAATTTACATGCAAAATTTCTATAAAATATCGTTGATAATCTATAAGTGTTAGAGCAATAAAAAAAAGCATACATGTCTTTTTTTTTTTTTTATGGG
>Ga0228711_1009564_pt1 | contig 13092 bp, 8 predicted proteins | sample MedpolnodulmetaG_2_FD_177996 | JGI IMG/M metagenome (GOLD analysis project Ga0228711, IMG submission 177996) | Root nodule microbial communities from Medicago polymorpha collected in Santa Monica, California, United States - brown nodules | ecosystem: Host-associated > Plants > Roots > Nodule...
TTCAATAGTCCTTAAAACATGCAGTGGTACAGTTGCAGTATACAGAGAAAATATAAATCAATGTAAAATAACTTTGCAGATCAAAGATCTAGTCAACCTTGTATGGTTAAACAAAATCTCAAATTGATATATAGAGCTTAGTGGGATAAAGCTTGATTTTTTGATGGTGTAGTATGAAAACCAATAAATTTAGAACAGTAAATTCATTATTCAACCAACCTATTTTTCATCTCAAAACTACGCATTGGGAGGTGGAAATTGGATTTCACAGCTGCTTGTGTAGGCCTCCAGTAAGAGTTCCTGAATAATCATACAAATAAAAAAAAGTGAATTGATGATACAACGTACAAGATTGAAATGTTTTCAAAAGCACAATCAATATCAATCACAGGCCTCTCTAACGTAAATCTCGTCCATACAACATACATGAATGGTCATATGTATCAACCTAAATTAAATTATACTCTTAATGCAAAAACATAGTACACTCAAAGAAGGCAAAGCATCCCATATATCATCATTAAAATCATACATTTGCATTTGAAACTCCGTTTATTTCATTAATTTCATTATTTTCACAAATGACGCATTTTTTTTCATTCCTTCCAAAATCAAATTCAGCTGCAATCTACATGTATATAGACAAATCAAATAGAAAAAAGGAATGTTCAAAAACATGCATAAATACAGTTCAATCATTCAGATTTCAAAATAAAGAAAATGGACAATTTGAACCTGGTGTTTTTGTTAGTAGTAAGATTGGAAGGATGAACCGGAAAACCGGATCCTCTGAAGCAGACACCAGTATAGCTCTTCAATGTAGCCATACCTCAGTGAACTTGAAATCGAGCTGCTGTGGAGAAGACGGAGGTCGGACGGAGAAGACGGAGGTTGGCGGCGATGTGAGAGCCTAACTGAAAAAACCCGTCGCGGTTTACTGAGAAACCTAACTGATAGGAATGAAATGAATTGGGCCCGAGCAACAAGATAGTGGGCTCGGGCTAAAAAAAGGCCTGAAATCATGGGCTTTTTATTTTGAGAATTGCCTCTCTCCCTTTTCATTTTGCTCATTCACGTGTGTGCTACGTCAGTTAACTCACTTTGCCCACACATGCGAGTTAACTCACTTTGCCTTTTTTATGGGAATGAGCAATTCTAAATGGAAAAAAGAGCAATTCTCTTTAATTTTAAACCAAAGTGGCTAACAAATTTTGGAGTTAGAGTTTTTTCTGTGTGTTTTTCTCCGTGAGTCAGAGACCACTCTGCTAGCGAGGTGCACAACAAAGACCAAAATAGATGTTTGCCTTTAAACAAATACTTTTTTCGTCTCAAATTAAGTGTCTAATTTAAGTTTTACATGATTATTAAGAAAATTGATTAGCATGATTAATAATGTTGATTTTAATGGTAAGATGTGTTGATTTTATTTCCTATAAAAAATTAATATGAATTTAACTAAATTTAGACAACATTAGATACTACTCCAACAAACATGTCTGTCTACTAGTAACTTATAATTTATACCTAATAACATATTATATATGTGGTCGGTTTGCCTAGACGTTTCGTAGTTAAAAATTAATTTTTCAACCTGTTTTTTTAAGAATTTTTCATCCTTAAAATACTAGTTTTAAATCTATCACACGCATAAAGTCAGTTATCCCCTTATCCCCTTTCAAACAAAGTTTTTATAAAAGAATTCCAGATCAAATCTCCCAACAGGTGATTCAAATCCCTTACCAATCAAGTCATTGTTGGGAGTTGTATCCCCACTTAACTTAAGTATCAAACAAATGAGTACCAGCCCATATTAAATCAAATCAAACCCTTCGCATCATTTTTGGGATGTTAGATGCAAATGCAATGTTCCTCACTTTAGTCACTAGACTAGATTGCCTTACCGACCAACCACAGGGTGTGGCATTCTTTATCTATGTGTGTTTCATGTTATTTTGGTAATTCAATTAGTACGGAAATTAAATTAAAGTGGGTATGACGCATTGCATTATCATTATGCGAAGATAGTTGAGTAATGAAAAAAGACCAAAAAGAGTGTAAGTGGGATGACTTGAATAGGACAATACAATATCCATCAATATGTTTAGTGAAAAAGTTATGAGCCATTGGCCACTCTCTCTTGGATTATATTGGACAATGTTTAGTGATGTTATTTTGAGAACATGCTATCTCCTACTCCTAGAATGAGTTAATGCTCTCATTAGCGTACAGTATAGTGGTACTTCTGGTACTTGTATGATAGTCGGTGCCTCGTATGAGGTTGATATAAGCAGATGATTCGACCAGCTCCATTACATGCAGGGATGCATTTATAAACTGTTTATTTTAAAAATAAAAAGGGATTTGACATGGATATGTCATATGTGCAAGAATTGCAAGAATATACACGTGGAAGAATCCTAAGCAATGGGTGGGATTTATTCTTGTGTTTCTTGGTTGCATATTTTCTTGCAAGTTAACATTTTCCAAATAAAAATCAGTTTCCTGACATTCCCTGACTCATAAATTTATGAATTGTTCTCTGATTACATTACATGTTAGAATTTGTGTAAGGTGATTGATCATAATCAAGTTTGAACAATGAAAAAGATAATGAATATGATCAATGACTGCATAAGCGTGATATATTAAGTTTCACCTTACTACCTTAGATTTGCCCCACCAATATATAATCAAATGGAAATGCTAAACATAGTGCATCCTTTTATAATGTGTTTTAATGAAGAAATTTGTTTACCTAATGAATCTTCTAAAATAATTCAAATTATTTTATGTAAATTTCTTTATTTTGATAATAAATTTAGTATCCTTTAAGAATTGATTTAATCAAAGTCGAATCTAAGAAATTTCGAATGCTAGTGAATTTTCAATTTTGTTTATGAGATTTTTTTTTAAAGAATTGTTTAAGATGTTAGTTTAGCGATAAGAGTTTAACATTGTAACCTTACCGAACAAAGTTCAAATACAACGGTTGTAAAATAATTATTATTGTCACTTTAATTAATAAAAAAATTAATATCCCCATTTAAAAAAAACAAAAAAAAACTATTTCCTTATTCAATGCATTGTAAATATCAAATTGGTCCTTATAGTACTTTTCAATCAAAGTGATGCTAACAAGTGTCTTACGAGCATACACCTAAAAAAGAATTTTTTTTCTAAAAAATACAAATCAAAATGTAAAAGTCATAATTAATTACATAATTCTCTATGTAAAAGTTACACTTTTGGTTGCTTAAATAAAGCCCGGAGGACACTTGTTAGCATTTTCTTTTAAATTATGCAAATTTGTTCCTAGCGTTTCAAAAAAATTGCATTAGTCTCTATTTATTCTTTGAATTTTGCAAATTGGTCCATTTTTCTCAAAAATTGCAAATTAATCCAAACAAATTTGTAAAAAAAATGAAAATTCGTTCTCATAAATTTTCAAAAAAAATGACAATTGGTCCCTATTTTACATATTTTAAATTGACCTCGCAACTTTTTTATATTTCAAAGATGAACCAAATATCTTAAACTTCTCATCTTGAATAATTTTTTATTATATATTTGTACTTTTACCTCCAAAATTTAAAAATTTATAAAACTACTCTAACAAATTAAGATTAGGAATGATATATTTCACTGCTCTATCTAAATAAAATAAAAAAATAACAATGAGAACTTAATTGGGTTTCTGCTATTTCATAAATTTTGGGTCCCAATTTAGTAGCTCACTCACTTTCACGTTATGATGGGTATATAAACTTAAAGAGATAGGCATAGCCTCACTAACAGTGTGCACTTCTCCTTCCACATCATTCATTCTTGTTTGCATTGGTGCATATGATCTCTGTAGGCAGTGCTAGCTCTTTATGTATCTAATTTTTATCACTAATAAAAACTTATAAACCAACAACAATAAGAGGATTAGAGGAGGAAATATTACTTGTTGGACTTATTTTGAATTCTTGAAAGGTTGTATCATTAGACTAAATTGTAACTTGAGTTCTAAAATCTAATGTGGCATACTAAACTCACCATGAAATATTTAAGAATCTCTATTAATGTTGATCATTGGATGCTCTAAAATTCATGAGGTCAGGCCTTTTTTATACTCACATGTGTTATATGGATTACATGAGATTGTTGTTATCAACTAATTCCCTTCCTCTAAATAATCTTTATATTCACCATTTTACTCTCTACACTTGATTTGATCAGTTACCTTTTCATTTCCATTAATACTCAATCAGGCTATAAAAGTTGCTACTTTAGCTTACAAAAAAAAAAAGGATCATGCTGCATGAAACAAATTTTATCTTAAAATCAGGATGAGTACAAATTGGTTGATGAAAGGCAAATTATTTTACAACAACCAACTTTATGGTTAAACAAAACATCGAAGTCATAATGATCACAAATTAAAAAGTAGTGAATTATTTAAGAGTCCTTTAATTAGGACCCCATTTAGGGTCTCTAAGACTAAAAAAAGAAGCCGAAACTTTAGACTTAAGCAACTTAAGTGCTTTCTTAGACTTAATACATCTTGGAGTTTTGTACTGATTAATTGAAGCCCCTTTAGTAATAAACAAATCCATCAATGCCTCAAAAGTTCCTGGCTCCACCACACGTATCTCTAACGGTCCAACAGATTTATCATTGGTACGACATCTTCTGTATACGTAGTCCAATTCCTCTTCAACTGCAATGCAACATTCTTGTAGCACATTTGGGTCAAGTGGGTCCCCTTTTGTACCATAATGAAGAATTTCCCAGTACAATACGTAGTGTCCTGGTACTGAAGAAGTATCAGCATAGCTAGTGTATTCCACTAGGAGTGCATCATAGGGCTCTAATAACTTTTTGGCCATTGTAACACTTCTATGTAAATCCTCTTCATTTGTCTTTTCACTGTCAATGCTTATTACTACGTTTCTTCTACATATGAATCGAAATTGTGGGGCTTTGTTGTGAAAACCAACCACTTGAAGTACATCACCAACTCTGTATCTATACAGCCCTGTAAATTAATTGGGATGATATTATACATATATTAGTAAAATGAATATAATGATCTAAAAAGTTGGTTATGTTACTTAGACTTCAAAACCCAACGCAGCTCAATTAATATAATTGAATATTGAGTATATGGGTTGTGTGCGGTCACAAGTGATTTATGCACTCAGTCAACCACATCTGAATATTACACGGTCCAGATTTCAAGCTTGGTATTTTAGATATAAAAAATAATCGAAATTTGTATTGCAATTTAGACCGTCCAATCTTGACTTGACACACAAATATGCCTCAATTAATTGGGAGCTTACTTACCAGCAAAGGTAGTGATGACTAGCTCATAAAAGCAACCAATCTTGACATTCACTAAATCCACAAGCTTATCATTAGGGACTTGTTCATTTTCATCAAAATCCATCAAGAGTGTCCCATTATGTCCAAGAGGAATGAATTCAAAGTAGCCCATATTAGGCAACAGTGTAAATGCAACATCACCAGGGTCACTCAAAGGTTTCAAATTCACCCCAAAATAACACTCAGAAGAAGCATACATAGTACAAACCAAATGCAATTTCCCCTCACAATAATGTTCCAAAGCAGGAACATATTGAGCCATAGAACCTGTAACCACTGCTTCTATATACTTTGCTTTTGGCCAAAGCTTACACAGAATTCCCTTCCAACACTTTTGGCTACAGATTTTACTGATTTCATCTGCAAGACATGGATCAGGAGATGAAAGTAGTGTGGACATCGATGAACGACAAGAAGGGTCTGTTATAAAGGAATTTAAATGTCCATTTCTTATGTCATCACATAGTTTTCTCCAATTACGTTCAAGGAAAGAAATTGCTCTGAGAAATGCTGAAGCAAAGACAGCGCCTAGCCTTAGAACTTGATGGCGATGAATTAGGCCTGCTAGGAGTTGGCAATGCATGCTTTGGTTGATGTCATGGCAGAGAATGGTTTGGTCAGGGCTTGTGAAATCGCTCCAAGGGTCATGCGTTCTACATTTGAAGTGTTTGCTTTTATAGTAACTTGTTAATACACTTCTTGCTTGTAATCCACATGGTGTGGATTTTTCTGCTTTCACAAAGTAAAGATACATGGCCTTGCCTTCGTCGAGGTCCGGAACATACCTAAAAATAAAATGAAAAAGTGTCATAGAAACAGTCGTCATTAAAGTCAAACGTTTTTAATGATGTGATGAATATGATTGATTCAGGATGTAAAAAAAATTACATTGGTAAAATTAAATCTTACTGTTATTACTATTGGAGTGAAATAGTTGAGTAAATTAACTGTGGTTAGTTTTAGTGGAGGAATTTGGCAAACTATTTGTAAGAATATGCGTGATCGAAATGCATGTAGCACTTGTCAAGTCGCACTTGCTAGCTACTATAGTGAGCATGCATTATGATCCTTTTGTATAGTGCAAATATATAACAAACAAAAACGTAACTAATGCATGGTGATGGGGCCCTTCATCCACTCATCAACTCTTTTTCACATCGTATCTTTTCATCTTATCCTTTTCTTTGCTCATTTACTTAGAATGGATAACAATCATGAGTGGAGACTATTGAGTATCTTAAACACAACAGTTTAAGTTTTTTTTTCCTTAATTTATTTGAAGATTTTTATGTGTTGAATGAACATCAAATCCTAGTAAGACCGTACTCCGAGTAATTCGGAGTTTGGTCAAAAAGTCAATAAGATCATATTGTTACACTTATTCTCATATTTTTTGTGGGTTTAATCTTAACTAATTGATTTTAACCATGTTAAAATCTAGTACACGATAAAAATTTGAATAGTATTTAAATGCATGGAAAAGGATATGAAAAATAGTGTTGTCTATACATAATACATCCATATAATCATGGAAAATAAGAATAAGAAAGTTGTGTAGTTGCAAGTATATTAACTGATTCATGATTGGCATGATAAGATTGTACACAAAGGTACGTCGATCAAGATCTTCAGCAATTGATGGCATCAATTTAGGCTCTCCAGCTGATGTTCCTGAACTGCATGCACATGCCATATGATTAAGATTGTTAACAAAATTAATTAGCACAACTATAAACATATTAAATACTAGCACTTATATATACTACATAGCAGTATAGTCAAAACAATTACCTGCATAACATTTCTGTTATTGGTTGACCAGTGATGAGAGAAGAGTCTTCACCATTTGCAATTCTCCGTATATATGGAAAGATTCCTTCGTAACTAATAACTGGAACACAGCGCTTAAACTCTTTTAAATCTGTTTTAAATGTTTCTCCCTTCATATACTGATCTAAATACTCAGTTTCCTTATTCTGTGTTAAGATCTGTTTCAAAAGGTTTTCTTGAACCTCACCAGCATTCATTGTTAGCCTCTCTATCTCCTTGAGTGCTTCTTCACCTTTGTACTCCAATTTCTTTCCGTCCATGTTCACCAAAAATAAGACAACTACCAAAGACTGAATTGTATAGCTTTGGACTGGTGTATGCAGTGTATATATAGATAGGTATATGTATGCTATTATGGAGAATTATAACATAAAAGTCATTTGGGCACATGGCACTTGTAAATTGTTTTATATATTGATTTTCGACAAAAGCATAACATCATCATTTTTTTTGTTTACAAAAACATGACATTATCTAAGTTTAAATATATTTTTGTTCTAATTAAAGATACTCCATCTAGAATGAAATATAAGCAAAAGTAGTAGTTGAAAAGTAATACATCAATTTTCAACTATCACCTTTTGCTTGTAGTCCTTATAGCGATCTTTGAGTAAACTGTAGGGCTTTGTCAACATTCACCGGTAAAATATAGTTTTGCATCATGCATAAATGTCTTTTTTATGATTAGATCAACAAGTCATGTCATATTTTATTTAATTTAGTGGTGGGATTTATTGATCCAGAGATAAAAAGATTGGTTTGTGTGTGATGCAAGACTTGTCTCACTTGGACGCCATAGAATTGGTCAAGTTGTAAATAATCATTATGATGCTCGAAATTGCAAGTGTTGAGCAATTTAGTCCTTCAAATTTATGAAAATAGCAAAGTTGTCTCTGAAATTAAAGAAGATCAATCAATTCATCATTAGTTTTGATGGATGTTTGCGTATTTGCCTCTAAAATTTAGTCCTCGAATGATTCCAGTTTTCTATTGTGAATCTTGATTGAAAATCATCGAAGGATTGAGAGATAAAATTAGAGAAACTGGGGATTGCTCTTCTTGGGGAATTGAGGATGATTTTTTGGTCACTTTTATATCTTTCTTTAGTGAAAGGGAAATGGAAGAAATTATGATTTGGTCTTGTTGAGCTCTTGAAATTAATTTTTTATAACTCTTTTTTATCTCTTGTAGAAGGCTAATTGATAGTGAATTGCATAGTTGCTCTCTCCAACACATGTGTGTCATTTATGGACCAAAGTGCGTAGACAATCACAGTGTTAATCCTCTCTCTCTTTATCATTGTCTTTAGATTGAATTGATTGGTTGTTTGTATTATCCATGCAATAGGTTCTAGATCCTTTCTAGGTTGAATTTTTATTTGTTTGGACTGTTTAGTTTTGATTCTCATTGTTATTTGTCTTCTTTTTTTAATTCACAACAATGTTGTAATTGATCTTAATTGATTTTACTCGCTCCAATATGATTTACATAAAGACTAAAATGGATATTATACCCATTTGATTTTGGTAACGGATTGATGGTTGGTTAGAAGATGGAAGTTATTATGTCTATTCTTCAATATGAAAGACTGGGCAAGGAGCTCGGTAGAGCCGAGCCTTCAATTTATGGGGCCTCAATTATTTATAGAGGTATGAGTATAATTGTTGGGATGTAGGATAATATTTTTATTTTTTTAATAAAAGATAATATTTTCTTTTGTTATGTAGGTCTAAATCAAACACTTATTATTTGACAAAAGTAAAGAGTAAATGGACAAGTTAGGTCAAACCCACGCATCTATCAGTAACAAAAATTCAACAAAAACAAATTAAAATCAAAATAATGCTTATTGTTAATTTGCAATTATTTAAATTATCATTAATTATTTTTATTAGGGATCAATTTTAATATTAGAGTCGAGCCTCCAATTTTATTGGAACGGTCTCGATGAAAATGGTGAAATATATGTATATACCAATTACATGTTTGTGGTTCTAGTTCTTCACGGCTATATATTCTTGTCTGCACTCTCTTAAAGCATGGGAATAAATGGGAAAAGAACATAAAATGATTTCAAATGATATGTTCGTGTTCTCAGCCTTTCAAATTGAACCACTAAAATCTTCTTCTTTTTTTCAATAACTTGCCTTGTCCAAAAAAAAAAATTGCTGCTAGTCCAAAAATCATATCATCAAACAAATGTTGTAATAGCATCAAAAGGTCATTCATAGCCTCCATTAAAAAGGTTATTCTTTATAGCTTGCAAGCTAAAAAAAATACTAATCTCTTGCAATAGTTCTTAAATACTCCCTCCATCTCACAATATTAGTCGTTTAAGGTTTGTGCACGATTATTAAGGAAATGATTAATGGTCTTGATTTCAATAGTAAAATTAGTAGCATTTACTAAAATACGGTCTGATTAATTGTAGTTAGTGGAGTAGTTAAGTTGGATGAAATTCAATAAATAAGGGTATGATAGTGGGAAAAAAATAATAAATGTTGCATTGGTATTGTAAAGTGACAATTATTTTGAGAAAAAGAAAAAAATGTTAAAGAGACAATAATTATGAGACGGGGGGTATAGAATTAGATCTTCTTTGATTTCACTATTGAAGAAATAAAATTGAATACCAAGAGACTTGTAACCACCTCTTAATCCAAATTCTTGTAACCTTTAGGGCTCGTATAGCGTTCTATATAAGAAACATGCTATGATAAATGTATCATATTATGTCTCTATTCAATGTTTGATGATGATACAACTTGAAATGATAAGTCAATCATGAAACTTATCATGTCTCTTTTGTAAAAAAAAATATATATATTATGAATATGAGATAGGTTATGAACCAGTTGAATAGGATAAGAAATTAATTTACTAATTTAACCCTATTAATACCATTTTAAATTAAAAAATTTAAATCTAAAAAAAATTAATTAAAAAATAATTTCATATTAATTAAAAAAACAAATTTATTAATAATTATTTTTTAAATATATATGATTTAACCCACTTTGTTTGATCCGGTGATGTTAACTTGAAACTTTAGAGTATATTTATCTCAATGTCTTAAGTTTGACCCTCCTCCATGTTACTTTTGTGGGCGAGTTTGACTTTTAATATATATATATATATATATATTAAATAGTCGAAAGAAACTAATAACTATTAAAATATAATATTTAAAAAAAATTATTCAAAATTACTAAAATATGAATATTAATTAAACTTTTTAACAAATTAAATAAATTTTTTAAAAAAAAAGGTAATTTTTTTCATTTACATGTAAAAAAATACTACCTTTATTTAGCTTACCTGCCATATATAACAAAATTATTTAGTTACTCGTAATTTTTTTTTTAAATTAAAATTTTTTATTTTATGTTTGAATAAACATATCAAAATATATTGTACTTTTGGCTCGGTTTGTACTGTCTATGGAACAATTTTACAATCAAACATTGCACAATTAAAGTTTTTTTAATAAAGGCTTAAATTTGAAATTTAACTTTGCAAATATAGCTAGTTTTGGTTTTGGTCCTTGTAAAAAAAAATACCCTTGCAAAATATTATGTCTTTTAAAAAAGTCTCTGGCCCCACTTTTAGGTTGATTTGGAATGGTTGTCGCCATGTCGCAGTTGAGGACTGTGCAACTTTTGTCACGTGGTGATTATGTGGCATACCACATAATTAAAAACTTAAAAAAAATTAAATTCTGAAAATTGTTTTTTTAAAATTTAAAAAAAGGAAATTAAATTTAAAAATCATAAAAAAAAAAATCGATGTATAATTTTTTTTGAAATATGAAAATAAAAAATTTTAAAATTATATAATCTGAAAATTTATAATTTTTGAAAACGTAATTGACAGTATTTTCGGAAAAAAATTAATATATAGTTTTCAAAAATTTGTTTCTAATTTTTTTAACAAAAATTATAATTTTGACAGTTTTTTTTTAAATCTTTTTTGGGAAAAGTCATTTTCAGGATTTTTATTTTTTTAATTATTTTATTACGTGGATTGCCACGTGGCTGAAACATGCCAACTCACCGAAAAAAGTGGGGTCAGGGGCTTTTTTAAAAGACATAAAATTTTGCAAGGACCTTTTTAATTTATTTTTTTTTACAAGGACTAAAACTAAAACTGACTATATTTGCAAGGTCGAATTTCATATCTAAGCCTTTAATAAATTGTACAACTAAAGTTGTTTTGTCCTTTTATTTTTTTAGCATATCAAATGTATCCATAGTCACAATGATTTGGATCCAATATTTGAACAAACATGTCAAAATACATATTATTTAATTATTTTAAAAATATTCATTATTTTATTTTATTTTTATCTTTTTTTTCAAATATGCAATTGTGTCCAGAGATATTACACTCAAATAGTTGTGATCACCAAGACTTTTTCACTTGTACAAACTCTAGAATTTGTTTTTATGCATTCTGAAACTCTACATCAGCACAATTCAATAATTAAAAAAAAAAAAAAATAAACTTCGGCTCTTATTTTTAAGGGATTTGCTAAGCCACTGAGATATATGCTTAAAGAAGTGTTTTTTTTTTTTAACAAATCAAAATGGAATAAATGCTCAAAAGCAAAGTGATTCACTCCGCATAAGATGTGCTAAAAGTGATGAATCATTCAATGTCAGTTACAATCCACAAGCACCTAAAGAAGGTGCCACCAGAAAAAATATAAATAAAAATTACATGACACCCATACAAAGGAGTGGGTGTCTCCACCAATCATGAAAACTAAACGTTATAGGAACAAAATTTGAAGAAATTCATCAAAAGGAGTTCAGTTTCACTCTTTCAACAATGCTGAGAAGATCAATAACCTCATTTTTTAAAAACACAGTTATTTCTCTCCTTCTAAATTGCACAAATACAAGCAAGCCATATAACCTCTATTCTTAAAGAAGTTATAATAGCATCACAATGGAGCTCTCACTCTCTATTTTTTAGTACTTAATAATTGGATATGCATATACATATGACTCATTTGTAATTTTTTAACCATAGTTCTTAACAAGTATTCAATATATGGTTAGGTGATGCTTTTGCAAGCTCTGTATCCTTATCCACATATGTCACGTTCAAGACATCAGCAAAGTAAAATATCGTACCCCTCATTGCACATATGGACACAATATATGTGCATGAGTGAATAGGTGCTTGTGATCATTGAGTAAAAGAAAAAAGGTGCTTTGATCATTATCCACATGAAAATTATGCCCAAACAACAAAGAAAAATATTATTTTGACATCACAGATATTATATATACACGGATGTAACGGTTTGGTTTTTCATCGGTTTTCAGTAAAAAAAATGTATGAACCCAACAGAAATTAGTAAGTGTGTGTGTGAGGGAGTGATAATATTAGTAAAAGAATTCTAGTATTTACCCAACAGAAATTGCTCGCTCCCAACTGAAAAGACAAAATTACCCTTACATGAGTTAACTCACAAACCTTATACTTTCTGCGTGATTAAGTCACGTTGTGTGAGTTAAGTCACGCTACGTGACTTAAGTCATATAACAGCAACACAGAAACAGAAACACACATATTTCCAACTTCTCAAAATACGATTTTTTTCCCCCTCCAAGTGCGATTTTCTTCATTCTTGTGCATTCAAAGTCAATTTCTCCCACAATATCAAGTAAGTGTTTATTATCTTACTTCATTGCTTTTGTTTGTTTAAATTTATAAAAAAAAAATGCAGAAATTTGACATTTTTAGGTTTTTAGAAATTTGGCTTGCATGTTAGTTTTTAGGATTGTTAGTGATGAATTAAGTTAGGAATTGTAGTTTAGATGTTGTTTAGAGTGCAATGTGGTAGTTTTAGGGTTTTGAAATTGTTTGATTTTAAGTTGATTG
>Ga0228711_1009565_pt1 | contig 13091 bp, 13 predicted proteins | sample MedpolnodulmetaG_2_FD_177996 | JGI IMG/M metagenome (GOLD analysis project Ga0228711, IMG submission 177996) | Root nodule microbial communities from Medicago polymorpha collected in Santa Monica, California, United States - brown nodules | ecosystem: Host-associated > Plants > Roots > Nodule...
CCGTCACTATGAGCCCGCTCGCCTCGAGGACTTGCACGTGCTGAAGGATTGCTGCGAACGAAGATTCGTAAGGCTTAGCGAGTTCGCTTACCGAAGCAGGCCCTCGTGAAAGGCGATCGAGAATCCCTCGACGCGTCGAATCCGAGAGCGCATGAAAAGCCATGTCCAATTGTTTAGAATACTCAATCATACGCTTAAGTGATGCCATGCGCCTGAAAAAGTCAAGCAACTACTTAAGTTTTCGCGCGGAATGGGATAGCTGTGGACTGGCTTTTCGCCAGAGACTTGGCGTCGTGAGTCCCGCGAGGTGCGCGACGATCCTATCGCCCAGCACCAGCGAGCATGGAATTGAGCCGACCGCCTGCAAACCTTTTGGCTCGGCCGACGTTTTAACTCTTCAATCGAAGGAGGTTCCTATGAAATCCGAAACCGGTCAGAAGCAGCGCGAAATCCAGAAGCAGGTCAACGAGGCCGACAAGCAGGAGAAGCCGAAGACCTCGGGAGCCATGCAGGCGGGCGCTCGCCGCTACCCAGAACCGCCGTTTCCAAAGGTGCATCAGGACAAGCCAGGCTCCGAGGCTGATCTTCCTGTCGCGCCAATGTATGATGCCCCGTTTTACAAAGGTTCAGACAAGCTAAAGGACAAGGTAGCACTTATCACAGGCGGTGACTCCGGCATCGGGCGGTCGGTTGCGGTCCTCTTTGCTCGCGAAGGGGCGGACGTCGCAATTGTCCATCTCGACGAAGCTCAGGACGCAGAAGACACAAAAGCTGCTGTTGAGAAGGAAGGACGCAAGTGCCTGGTGATCAGAGGCGACGTAAAGGATGCGAGCTTCTGCCGGAAGGCAGTGGAAAAGACCGTTATGCAACTTGGCCGCCTCGACATCCTCGTCAACAATGCCGCCTTCCAGGTTCACACGCAGGATATCCAGGACCTGACCGACGAGCACTTCGACGAGACGCTGAAGACGAACCTCTATGGTTACTTCTACATGGCGAAGGCCGCTATTCCTCATTTGAAGAACGGCTCGGCAATCATAAACACTGGATCAGTCACCGGCCTTACCGGTTCGAAGGAGCTTCTCGACTACTCCATGACCAAGGGAGGCATTCACGCTTTCACCCGCGCCCTTTCGGGACATCTCGTTCCTAAAGGTATCCGCGTGAACGCCGTCGCTCCGGGCCCCGTCTGGACGCCTCTCAATCCGTCGGACAAAGTGGCTGAAGATGTGGAGAAGTTCGGGTCCCAAACCCCGATGAAGCGTGCTGCACAGCCAGAGGAGATTGCGCCGGCCTACGTCTTTCTCGCCTCCCCGCAGATGTCGAGCTATATCACCGGCGAGATCCTTCCGATCGTCGGCGGTTACTGATCTCTTCCTGTGGTTTGAGTTTCTCGTGGCGGAAACGCAAGCTTCGCGGCTTATTTCGGCAAGGTCCTGCGTTGGCTTTACGGCCCGGCCTTGGTCGAGCAGGATGTGGCACGCGATCCATGGCATGCGCCACGCCATGCCAGTGAATGGTGGTTTCTTCTCCCAAGGCGTTCTCGACTGGGGCCGCACAGTCTTCTCTCTGGCGGGGACGAATGCCCGGACGGGAACAGTTCCATTATAGCGTCACGCCATCGTTGCGGCCAACGGCTAGAGCGACGGGCCGGCTAAAGAAGGCGGCCCGTCTTTTCGTCGCTTAGACGTATGCTTCGGCTACGACGCGCGAGCCGAGCAAACATTCCACGCCGCTTGAGTGGACAGAATTGTTCTAGACAGAGAAGGCTCTCTAACCAGGCGCTTGGCGAGTGGCGGCGGTTGTAGGTGTCGTCTCACCTGCCCATTCGGCGAGCACGATGGCGGAGCTGAGCAGGACGACTGGCAGGGCAAGCGCGGCGAGAAACCTAATCACACTCAATGCGACGCTCCTTGCAAGGTGTTGAGAACCCGCAGTGCCCGTGTCCAAGAGCCTATTCTTACTTTCTCTCCTGTAAAGACGTGGTGGATCGTATAGGTACCGTCTCCTTCGAAACGGCGGCCGTATCGATAGAGCTGTCCAGACCTATCGGGCGCCCCGCCTTCAGACTCCCATATGCTGAGCGCGAGCGCGTGCTCCTCGTGTTTGCACATCAACTTTTGGCCCTCCTCGGGCTTGCTCGTACTGGGAGCAGCTATCGTATTGCGGTCAGTTCGATGTCAATGGCAGCTTTGCTGTAATGCGATAGGTCTCTGCCGCTTCGGGCGCGATATAATTTCTATTTTTGAGGGGCACGGACAGACCGATTGGAAACAATGGCCACGCATGGATCATTGCCTTCAAAGTTGAAACGGCGCTTCGGCGTTGCGCCGATCGAGTGCTATGAGACCTTCAAGCTCCTCTGGATCGATCGGCATCAGGCGCATGCGGTGCTTGTTCTCGCTTGTTGCCGGGAGCGTGATGAAGGTTGCTACGCGACGATATGCCGACCAGGAGAGACCTTCGATCAATTCCTCGTCTTCATCGACGACGTAGTCGCCGGCGGTGACCATCTCAGACAGTCCCGATATCCAGAATGGTTTATCAAAATGGACCGTTCGGTGTTTTGTACGGGCAAACATGACTTTCGTCCTTTGCGGAAATAAAAAGTTGGGCCGGCTCGGCGCGGTACTTCCCAGATTGGTGAGTTTAGCCGTGCTGAGTTTCTTCTAGCGCAGAAATCCTGATGACTTCAGGGAGGCAATCAGTACAACACCATTGAGGCTTTACTAAGTTTTATGTGCGCCGGAATTTATGAATGCTGAACAAAAATCGGGATTATGCCGAATTGTTTCGGCTATCGAGACTTGATTTTTCTATAACGTTTCCATTGATTATCGGTGAATATTTAACGAGAAACGAAATGATCATACATTTACATTTCTGTCTTTGGGGAGTAATATGGAACATCTGGATTGCAACTGGCTCCTGGTAAGAGCACGGGCCCGCATCGATCCCGATAATCAACCGATTAGAGGGAATAAAATCATGACATTCGACCAGATTCTTGAAAGAGCGAAACCCTATGGTATCGGCCTTATCGTGGGGCTTGTTGCTGCTCCCGTCATCGGGTTCAACGCTGGATGGATCACAACCACGACGGCCAGCGCGCAGGCTTCGGAGACAGCCCGAGTGGATGCGCTCACGGGCATTTGCTCAAGCGCCGCAGGGCGAATGGCAACTGCCAGCAGCACCGACTTGGCCGCGCTCAAGGGCTATGACAATCGTGCGAAACGCGACGAGCTCGTTGCAGCGATTATGGCCGATATTCAGGTCCCCGCAGACATCCTCGACAAGATCAGCACCAGCTGTAGCCGCTCACTATCTTGAAGCCCGGCGAATGCCGGGCTTGGGCATCTCAATAGACCACAAACAGGAGGTCGCTATGAGAAACCTCATTCCCGCTCGCTTCTATACCTACGATTTCACGCGTTTGGTCGCGATTATTGCCATTACTCTGGCGATTGCCGTAATCGTCTATTCGGTCCTTTTCGGACGCATCCTATAGCCGTCCGATCACTCGTGCGGCGGATCAACGAAAGTTGGAACCATTCCGGACGGTTGTTCGAACCACCAGATGAGGCTTGTGCGTTATCCCGACATAGCTCGTTAGGCGGGGACCCGCTTTTGATGGGAAGAGGTGGTCGGGAATTTATCGATGACACAGCCTCAGACCCCTTCGCCATTCTAACCGGCTGATGGGCGCTTTCATATGGGGATCGTTTCGGAAAGGCGAGTATCGGCCGAGCGGTCTGGTTGGCCGACGGCCGGATCGTGATGATTTTAGGCCGATCCGACCTAAAAACATCGGGATCTAGCGGAAATGGGCGGCGGTTAATGTGTAGGAATCGCGGCGGCCACCCGAATAGGCCTTCCGTGCGACATCATAGACGGACTGGCGCAACGCGTCGAAAGCAGAAAGGAGCTTCGATTCAGAGATCTTCGATCTGCTCAATTCGGCATCGGCCATCACGAGCGCCTCTGCCTCTACGAAGAACCGCACCTCGAACATACCCTCATGGCCAAGGAAACGGACGGCGTTTCTTTTTTCATCGAAGCTGCGGCTCGAATTCGGAAACAAGAGCGTCATCTCAGCGTGCCTCTCTGTTTCGCACCACGCTGAAGGCGTGGGTGCAGATAGGCTACCCCGCCTCATTCAGCGTTCCGTATGCGATGGTTATGGCGAAACGAAGTCAACTCTCCACGCCCGTGCGGCGAAAGACCTCGCATCGTAATCGTGGTGAAGGGCAGGTCCTTCGAGGCGGCGAAGCGACACCCCAGCCAGAATAATGAGTTTATGTATGTGCCTTAATTGGGCTTTAAACAAGGCGCTGGTCCTTCCGGACGTCGAATCAACTTAATTGTTCAACCTGTGTGACGATCGCCAAGGACCAAGGATCGAAATAAGCTTCTCTTGCACGGCACAGAGAGCGGCTCAGACGTTCGGTGTCGGCGGCGGCCACCTTTTGTACCTCCGGCGCTTTGACCCGCCGGTCCATAGGCGTCTTTACGGGTGAAGCGCAGGCGGTTGCTATTTGCATGACCGAGGCGCAGTGTTCCGCCCTTCGGTAGCAAAAGTTACGGGCGCTGCTGTTTGAGAGTTAGCCCTGGCCCCAAGGAAAGGAGGATGCAATGTCTTCCATCGAATACAGTATCTCACCTTCCGATTTCGAAATGATCCGGTCCGTTTTGGATGATGCCGGCTATGATGTCAGCGTCCTTGTCGAGGACCACAGCCTGTTCAACACGGCGGCTTTGCTCGTGACCAAGCTGTTCCTATCAGGTGTACACTCCCGGTCGGCGCTAGCAGCCAAGCTGGAGTGTCAATTGGGCAGAGCCGGCAAGCACAGACAATCATGCAGGCGGTCGCTGTCGCGCTACGCGATTCAAGGTCTTCCGATCGAATTGCAATTTCGGCACGCATACACGTCATCCACGGTGCCTAATTGAACCTTTGGTGTGCCAACGCGTATTTGCTGAGCTTGCTCTTCCAACCCAAGTTCATCGGCAATCTCCAGGAGTATTCGAGGAAGCGCAAAGGTTGAATAAGGGATTGCACTCGATGGCAAATGGCAACGAACAAATTAGAGAAGACCGGATCCGCGAGCGCGCCTACGAAATCTGGGAGCGAGAGGGTCGCAAATATGGTGACCACGAGCGCCATTGAGAGGAGGCGGAAAAGGAACTGAGAAAGGAAGAATCCGGTATAATCCCTCCGCGAACGCATCTGAGCCGGGCGATAGCAGTGGAAACACCAATCGCAGCACAAGTGAATGCGTCTCCCTATCCGGCGACAGCGCAGTAGCGAAGCAAAACTCCTCCGATTCAAGCGCAGCTTAGTCGACGCCAGCGCGAAATTTGGCTATGCGCAAGCGGGAACGATCCTATGCAGTCGCTCACCGCGCCGTGGCGCGAATGTCTCGGCGGAAGTCCGAAGGCGGCATGCCGGCAATCTGCCGGAAAGCCTTGTTGAAGGCGCTCACCGATCCGAAGCCGCTATCCATGGCAACCTGTAGAATGCTCTCCTTGCCATTCATCAGCATGGCTTGCGCCCGCGAGAGGCGCAGCAGGGTCAGGTATCCGATCAGCGTCATGCCCGTCGACTTGCGGAAAAGGTTCATCGCGTATTTCGGATGCAAGCCGGCTGCGGCGGCTATGTCGCCCGCGTCGATCTCGTCGAGGAAATTGGCGGCAATGAAATCGCACATGCGCACGACGCCGGGCGAGGGCGAAGCCGAGGCGCTCCCGGTTCTCAATTCCTTACCGGACGACACGATCGTGTAGGGCTCCATGAACATTCGTTCGAGGCGCAGCAGCAGTTCTTCAACAGCATGTTGAGCTTTCACCTCGTCTCCGGAGTGAGCCCAATTCCGCCAGCGCGGAAAATTCTGGTCGTCGGCAGCATCCGTCTCGGACGTCAGCATCGTAGCTCCGCCCATGAGCATTGCCGAGATTGCCGGGGGCAGCCGCATGCGGAAGAAGTGGACGAGCGGCAGATGGCCGCCTGCATAAATGGAATCGTCTGAGGACTCGTCCATCCTGTGCGGCTGGCCGCCCCAGAAGAGGCACATCTGTCCTGCGTGAAGCCGGAAATCATGGTCGGCCATACGGTAATGCATAGAGCCGCGCATCACGTAGTTGACTTCGACTTGTGCATGCCAATGTGGGCCCAGCATGATCGCCGGATGGGCGTGGAAGAAGTGCAGACGTGTCGGCGTTCCCTCTATGCTGCTCGGACTGGGCCTGTAGATCGCCCGCTCGACAATCTTACTTTCCGACAACTTCACATTCCCTTTGTACGAGACAGATTTTCGCCCGGCGATAGTCTGCCCATGTTCGCTTAAGGACCACAATCTGAAAAGCGAGGTGCCGAAGACCGATCCTAAGTGTCCAAACAAATTTTCCGCGGTCGAGGACGCGTCCGGTCTTTCTGTCCGCGTGACCCACCCCAGGACTGCCCGAAGAGGATGCAGCATGAGCTCAGTACAACAGATCCGTTGGGGTATCATCGGCCCCGGCACCATCGCGCGGACCTTTGCCGAAGGGATCGCCCATTCGGCAACAGGGCGCCTCGTCGCCGTCGCGACGCGCAACACGGATAAGCCCGGGCTTGGCGATGCATTTCCGGGGGTGCGGATCGTAAAGGGTTACGACAGGCTTCTCGCAGATCCGGAGGTCGATGCCATTTACGTGGCCACGCCACATCCGAGCCATGCGGAATGGGCGATCAAGGCGACACGCGCCGGAAAGCACGTGCTGGTCGAAAAACCGATGGCGCTTTCGGCTTATGATGCGAGATCGATCTTTCACGAGGCGCAGAAGGCCGGCGTTTTCGCCGGAGAAGCCTATATGTACAGGTTCCACCCGCAGACCGTTCGTCTGGTCGACCTGGTGCGGGATGGGACAATTGGCGACGTGCGGATCATCCGCTCGAGTTTCGGCTTCAACATGGGCGCTTATCGCCCGGAGCATCGCCTGTTTGCCAATGATCTCGCCGGCGGCGGCATTCTCGATGTCGGCGGCTATCCGGTCTCGATGGTGTGCATGCTCGCGGGCGCTGCCGGGAAGAAGCCGTTCCTCGAGCCGGTGAAAGTCTCTGGTGCTGCCCGTCTGGGACCGTCCGGTGTCGACGAATGGGCATCGGCTGTTCTCAAGTTTCCGAACGACATCGTCGCCGAGGTGTCCTGTTCGATCCTGGCAGAGCAGGACAACGTGCTGCACATCATCGGTTCGGAAGGTCGCATCGAGGTGAAGGACTTCTGGTTTGCCTCCGGCAGGCGGGGCGGGGTGGGCCGCATTGAAATCATCAGGGGTGATCGCCGGCAGGCAATCGACATCGCGGAAAAGCGCCATCTCTACGCATTCGAGGTCGATGCGGTGGGCGAGGCGATCCGCGCAGGCCGCACCGAGTTCGCCTTTCCCGGCATGAATGCGGAAGAAACGCTCGCCAACCTGCGGGTTCTCGACCGCTGGCGCGCATCGGTCGGCCTCGAATACGAGATCGAGACGGCCGCCAGACGGACGGTCAATATCGCCGGCGAGAAGGTCGTAGCCGGGGACGGCGTGCCCAGACGGTACATTCCCGGGCTCGTCAAGCCAGCCTCCACGGTCGCGCTCGGCTTCGAATTCTTCCCGAGTTTCGCAGCCGCCTCGCTGACACTCGATGCCTTCTACGAGGCGGGCGGGAATCTGTTCGACACCGCATTCGTCTACGGTGCGGGCAAGACCGAAAAGATTTTCGGCGACTGGCACACCAGCCGCGAGGTCAGGCGGGACGATATAGTCCTCATCGGCAAGGGCGCCCATTCGCCGCTCTGCTATCCGGATGTGATTGCGAAACAATTGGATCAGTCGCTGGAGCGGCTGAAGACAGATTATGTCGACGTCTACTTCATGCACCGCGACAACGCGGATGTTCCCGTCGGCGAATTCGTCGATGCGATGGATGACGAGGTCCGGCGCGGACGTATCCGCGGTATTTTCGGCGGATCCAATTGGACGCGGGAGCGCATGGACGAGGCGATCGCCTATGCCGAGAGAAACGGCAAGACGTCGCCAGCCGCTCTTTCAAACAACTTCTCGCTGGCGCAGATGCTCGATCCGATCTGGCCCGGTTGCGTTGCGGCATCGGACGACAGCTGGAAAGACTGGATGACGACGCGCCAGATTCCGAACTTCGCCTGGTCGAGCCAGGGGAGACGCTTTTTCACGGAGCGGGCAGGGCGGGACAGGCATGAGGATGAGGAACTCGTCCGCGTCTGGTATTCCGATCTGAACTTCAGGCGCCGGGACCGCGCAATCGAACTCGCCAAAAAGCGCGGCTGCAGCCCGATCCACATCGCGCTCGCCTATGTCATCGCACAACCCTTCCCTGTCATACCGCTCATCGGACCGCGGACGGTGGCGGAACTGGAAGACAGCCTCTCGGCCATTCATATCGCTCTTAGTCAGGATGAGGTGCGTTGGCTGGACGGCTGAGCGCCTGGTCGCCGTGGGGAAGCAGGTCGATGCGACGCAAGCCACTTCACAAACGCGCCTGCGCAGGCGCCCACCGCTTCGGCGCGACATCAGCCGTTTCATACCGCCGGACTTCGTGTCGCGAAACCAGCGGGCGGCATAGGCGTTCTCCTCCCGTACACACCAACGATCAGGAGAAAACCAAATGGCGGACGACAGCACCACTACCATCCGAGCCACCTTCAGAACCCGAGAAGCAGCCGATCTTGCGGTCGAACATCTGGTTCAACAGCACGGTATCTCAAGGCCCGACATCTTCGTTCAGTCGGCGACGGACCGCAACACGGCCGGCTCGGAGCCCTCGGGCGGCGACGCCTCTCATGAACAGGGCCCTCGTCGTGATGCACCGCTTGAAGGCGAGATCGAGGTCTCGGCGGATATCGCATCCGGCCGGATTGACGCCGTTCAGCGCAGTCTGGGCGATGCCGGCGCGATCCGTGTGTCCAGCCGCTAGTTCACCATGCGTACAGGTCGCGTCGGCCTAGAACCATCGTGATCGCAGCAGTCTGCAGAGCCGCCAAAAAATGTCGGCTTCTGCGGCCCGGCATCCGTCGTCATTCCCCTAAGGCAAAATCGCCGCGATCGCGTCGGCCAGACGCTCCACATTCTGCGTCCGGCACGTCTCGCCCATCAGGCCGATGCGCCAGATGCGGCCCGCGAGCGGCCCGAGTCCTCCACCGATCTCGATCCCGAATTCGTCAAGCAGGCGTCTGCGAGCGGGCGCATCTTCCACACCCTCCGGGACCCACACCGTGTTCAGCTGCGGCAGCCGGTGGGCTTTGTCGACGACGAAAGCGACGCCGAGCCCCTGCAAGCGATCGGCCAACTGCTCATGAGCGGCGCGGTGGCGCGCCCAAGACGTTTCCAGCCCTTCCTCGAGCAGGCGCGAGAGGCTTTCGTGCAGGCCATAAAGGGCATTTACCGGAGCCGTATGGTGATAAGATCGAGCACCCTCACCCTCCCAGTAGCCGAGCATCAGCCCAAGATCGAGGAACCAGCTCTGGATTGGCGACGTGCGCGCCATCACCGCTGCGACTGCGCGATCGGAAAAGGTAATAGGCGCGAGACCGGGCGGTGCCGACAGACATTTCTGCGTGGCGGCATAGACAGCATCGGCATGCCAATCGTCGACCAGTACCGGAATTCCGCCGAGACCGGTCACTGTATCCACGACCGACAGCATCCCCGCCTCGCGCGCCAGAGCGCAGAGCGCGGCCGCATCCGATCGCACCCCGGTCGAGGTCTCCGCGTGCACGAAAGCGAGGAGTTTGGCCTGCGGCGCCTCCAGCATCGATGCACGGACGGCTTCGGGATCGACAGGCTTGCCCCATTCGGCGCAAACCAGCTGCACCGTCGCGCCGGCTCGTCGGGCGATCTCGGCCATGCGTCCGCCGAACACGCCGTTTTGGGCGATGATCGCGGTGTCCCCGGGCTCGAGCAGCGTCACCAGTGCCATCTCCATGGCAAGAGAAGCGGGGGCGGAAAGGGGAAAGGTTACGCGGTTGTTCGTTCGAAAAGCGGCGCGCAGTTGGCCCTTGATGAGGTCCATCAGCCTGACGAACCCGGGATCGAGATGGCCGATCGTCGGGCGTGCCTGGGCCGCGAGGACTTCCGGCGAGACATTCGACGGACCGGGACCCATCAGCAGACGGGGCGGCGGCGCAAAACGATAGTTCATCCGGCGTTTCTCCTGCCAGCCGGGTACTCCGGCCTCTTTACTAGGTGGAGAAAGATGACGGCAGGAGTACGGATAAGTAAAGTTTAGTTTGTTTATAACTACGCTAAGATAAATTTACCGACTGGACTCGGGTCATTCTCACGGCACCTGTGCACCGGTGACGGTCACATAGATCGAGTAGAGCGATGTCGTCGCGGTGATGAAGAGGCGGTTGCGGCGCGGGCCGCCGAAGGTGAGGTTTGCAACCGTTTGCGGCACGAGGATCTTGCCGAGGAGCTTGCCGTCCGGCGCAAAGCAATGAACGCCGTCGCCGGCGCTTGACCAGAGATTCCCGGCCGTATCGATCCGGATCCCGTCCGGTATGCCATTGTCGATCGTCGCGAAGACACGGCTGTTTGAAAGCGTGCCGCCGATGAAATCGAAGGCGCGGATATGCCGCGGCAGGCGATCGTCATGGCTTGCGCCGGAGTCCGCCACATAGAGAATCGTCTCGTCGGGGGAGAAGGCGAGGCCGTTCGGCTGGTTGAAATCGGTGACCACGGCGTCGAGCTCGCCGGTTTGCGGATCGAGGCGGTAGACGTTGCGCGTCGCCTGCTCCGGCTCAGACCGATACCCTTCATAGTCCGAAACTATGCCGTAGGTCGGATCGGTGAACCAGATCGTGCCATCGGAGCGGACGACGACATCGTTCGGTGAGTTGAGCCTTTTTCCATTGTAGGCCTGCGCAAGCACCGTAATCGAACCGTCGATCTCGGTGCGGCTCACCCGCCGTGTCCCGTGCTCGCAGGAAACCAGGCGCCCCTGCCGGTCGCGCGTGTGACCGTTGGCGAAATTCGAAGGCTGGCGGAAGACGGAAACGCCGCCCTCCGGGCTCCAGCGCAGCATCCTCTCATTTGGAATGTCGCTCCATACGAGCTGATTGGCATCACTGAACCAGACCGGTCCTTCCGCCCACCGGCAGCCGGTATGGAGCTCTTCGAGGCGGGCATTTCCGACGATCATGTGGCGAAAGCGCGGGTCGTGAATTTCATAGGTGGTGTTCTGGGCCATTCGGATTGCCTTATAAAAGTTAACAGTTGTCGGCGGGGAACCGCAGCTTCTTCTTTCGGTTCAGCGCGCGCGGCCGCCTGCGAGCATGATGACGCTGATGATGATGAGCCCGGTCATGATCAGGCGGATGCCGGCTCCGAGCCCGTAGGTGTTGAGCATGGAGACGACCAGGAACATGAAAAGCGAGGCGCCCCATATGCCCGGCACGTTCGAATCGCCGCCGGCGACCGCCGTGCCGCCGAGTACGACAACCGCGATCGACATCAGCAGATATTCCGACCCCATGTTGAGCGCCGCACCGCCGGAGAAGCAGGCGAGCAGATAGCCGGCGAGAGAGGCGAGTACGGCGCAGAAGATATAGGTGACGAAGCGGGTACCGTCCACGGGAATGCCTGCCATCTTCGCCGCGGGCATGCTCTGCCCGACCGCGGAGATCCACCGCCCGTAGATCGTCTTTTCGAGCAGGAACCAGGCAAAGACTGAGATGACGAGCGCGATGATCGCGACGTTTGGAACCCCGAGCGTATTTGCCGTCGTGAAATCCGCAAGGAAGCTCGGCGGTTTGATGCGCAAGCCACGATTGGTCCAGATAGCCGCAGATTGGACGATGAAGCTCACGGACAGGGTCGCGATGATAGGCGGGATGCGCAGCGCCTTGATCAGAGCATAGTTCACTACACCCACACCGACGCCGGTGATCATCGCAATGACGAGGCCGGGCACGATCATCGCATTGTCCACCTCCATGAGTTTGAGTGCCAGCGTTCCCGCGAGCGTCATGGTGGAGGGAACCGAAAGGTCGATATTGCCCGGACCCAGCGTAATGACGAACATCTGGCCGATGCCGACGATGATGGAGAAGGCAGCGAAGGTGAGCGCCGCCTGGGAAAGATCAAATGTGCTTGCGCCGCCGGTCACCATGATGGTGGCGAACCAGACGACGAAGGCTGCGGTCCAAGACCACATCCATGGCTTTCGCGAAATCCGCCCAAGCATCCTCATCGAGCCTTCTCCCGTTTCTCAATGCGAGCGAGGAGCAGACGCAGCGCCAGCACGATGATGAGGATCGCGCCCTGCGCGCCTATCTGCCAGTCAGGCGAAATGCGCAGGAAGGACAGAAAAGAGCCCGCGAGCGTCAGGGTCAGGGCGCCGATCACTGCGCCGATCGGAGAAACGCGCCCTCCAACGAACTCGCCGCCGCCCAGGATCACGCCGGCGATCGACAGCAGCGTGTATCGAAGCGCAATGTTTGCGTCGGCCGAAGTCGTGAGCCCCACGAGCGCGATGCCGGCTAGAACTGCGAAAACGCCGGCCAGCCCGTAGGCAGCTGCCCGCGCGGCAAGCACGGACCATCCGGCTCGCTCGACCGAACGCTCATTGCCGCCTACACCGCGGATCAGCACGCCGAGCGAGGAGCGCATGACGAGGAGGTGGGCCACGAGCGCGATGACGATGCTGGCGATGATCGCCATCGGGGCGAAAGGCGGCTTGGCCGTCATCAGCGCGCGCACCCAATCCGGTGGCTGACCGCCGGGTGCCGGCAGCAGGAGAACGGCCAGGCCGGCCCAGACGAAGCTCATTCCGAGCGAGACGACGATCGACGGCAGGTTACGAAGGTGGATGACGATTCCAATCGCCGCGTAGACACCGACCACACCGGCAAGAATGAGCGTGCCGAGAAGCGGTGTATCGCGCAGAAATGTCGCCGCCACGCATGCCACGAAGCTGACGAATGTGCCCATCGAAAGATCAAGGTCGTTGACTGCCATGATCAGCATCTGGGCAATGGTGGCGAGCGCGATCGGGACGGCAAGATTGAAGAGCAGGTTCAGCCCGACATAGCTCA
>Ga0228711_1009569_pt1 | contig 13088 bp, 5 predicted proteins | sample MedpolnodulmetaG_2_FD_177996 | JGI IMG/M metagenome (GOLD analysis project Ga0228711, IMG submission 177996) | Root nodule microbial communities from Medicago polymorpha collected in Santa Monica, California, United States - brown nodules | ecosystem: Host-associated > Plants > Roots > Nodule...
ATAAAGCTATGAGTTTGAGTGATGGTTGTTGTCACAGTGTGAACCTTGGTGAGATGTTGATTGAAACTGCAAACAACATAATCTGTAGGTGTATATTTGGAAGGAAATATGATGATGAAGGTTGCAGATTGGGAGAGCTTGGCAGGAAGATAACGTCTCAAGTTTTAGATTTTAGTATGGGAGATTTGTTTCCTATGTTAGGTTGGGTTGATGTTCTCACTGGCCAAATTAAAAAAATTAAGGATTCTTTTGAAGAAATGGATGATTTCCTTGATCGTGTAATTGTAGAGCATAAGATGTCTAGAAGGGACCCTAACAAGAAAGATTTCCTTGACATTCTGCTTCAACTTCAGGATGATGGTCGTTCAGAGTTCGAGCTCACACAAAGTGACTTAAAAGCACTCTTACTGGTTTTTCTATCTATCCCTTTCTCCTCATGGAAAAATAAATCCACTGATAAATTATACTCAAATATCTAGGACCGTGATTATCACCTTGACATCAATATTTTTGATTTCGTGATGACAAATTTTTTGTGCAAATGCGCGCAACTGCAGAGACTAATCCCTCGAACCAGATAGCGCGATGACAATTTAAATATTGGTTTATTTAATCTCACCTAATCAAAGGCTCAAAATATATTATGATAATGATTCATAAAACATCAGAAGTTTTCAAATTAGAATGAACTCATTGACCGACAGTGGCTAATAAGCATTATAATCTTGCATGAATTTATTCTTTACTCAAGTATAAACTGTTATTTCCATGATTTCAGGACATGTTTTTAGGAGGAAGTGACTCAACTTCAACAACAGTAGAATGGGCTATGGCAGAGCTTGTAAAAAATCCAGCCATAATGAAGAAAGCACAGGAGGAGGTAAGGAGAATTGTAGAGAATAAATCAAAAATAGAGGACAGTGATGTCAATCAAATGGAGTACATGAAATGTGTAGTCAAAGAAACTTTGAGGATGCATCCTGCTGGTCCTCTTTTGGCTCCTAGAGAAACAACATCTAGTGTTAAACTCGGAGGGTATGATATTCCTGATAAAACAACGGTATATATCAATGCATGGGTAATCCAGATGGACCCTGAAATTTGGGAAATGCCAGAAGAGTTTCTACCTGAGAGATTTGAAAACAACAAGGTTAATTTCAATGGCCAAAACTTTCAATTTATCCCGTTTGGTTCTGGGAAAAGAAAATGCCCTGGTATGGCATTTGGGCTTGCTACCACCGAGTATATGCTTGCTACTCTTTTGTATTGGTTTGACTGGAAGCTACCTGCTAATGATGCACCACTTCAAGGATAGACATGACTGAGAAATTTGGGATCACAGTCACCAAGAAAGTTCCTCTGTGTCTCCAACCAATACCATACAATAATTTCGAAGAATAATTTCACACTTCTTTTTACACTTGTTCATCTATAGTAACAAATAGGAGAGAAAATAAAAGTATTTATCTTTAAACATTGGTTATTTTGATTTATGCTTAATGCAACGTGTAGTGAACATGTTTTACGCTAATAAATTCAAAAAAGTGGTTAGTGACTTACCAAGCAAGTTGTACTGTCTCAAGAAAAGTATGAGCAAAAGATAACTTCCAAGAATAGTGTTTGAACTCCACAATGTCCAATAATTGCAGTGTAAGGGTCAGTTGGTGAAACTTCGCCTTCAGTAAGAGTAAAACAGTCTTAAGAGTCAAATTCATATGTGATATCTCTATAGCTAAGACCCCAAGTCATATGGAGACCATACAATATAGATTGAAATTCAGCACTGCTAGAAATTCCACAACTGCCAGCAAAACCAACCAACTAATTCCCATAAGTAGTTCCTAAGAAGACCATCATATCTTGAATGCCTGGGTTTCCCAAGGAGACTGACATTCTTATTCAATTTAATGGAGTGACTAGTAGAACACCAAGAAACAAACCGGGGTGTGATGGAGACGCACTAGAGAAACCTTTTTTATTTTTTTTTGTAATATTCAAGAGGCAGAGAAACATATAACAGTGTTTAACATTTATGGACATTTAAAAAAACATAATATAATTATAGACGGAGGGAGGACCATACATAAAAACATGAAACATAAAATATTATAATTATGATTCCATGAATTGACATTAATCTAGAGACCATTGGTTATACAAACTTCATTGATATTCTATCCATATATATATTTTCCTATCACGATAGTGTGTAAGCATTGAATGATTTTCTCATTGTAAAGTCGATAAAAACATCTCCATTTATATGAGTGACTGCAAAATTATTTAATTATTCATCCCATCCAATTCTTTATGACATTAGTAGAAAAAATAATAATAATAATATGTGTATATAGTATTAAAAGAAAACATCAAAACAAATAAGTATTTGATATTTCTATAATAATATTGAAAATAAACACAACTAAGTATTTCATATTTTTCTTAGGATTTATTAAATAAATTATTAAAAACAATATAGAAAATAAACTTGTTAAAAAAAAATGAAAACAAAAACGAAGGGAAACAGAAAGTGTAAAGTTAAAGGACCACTGTGTTCAGTAGGAAGCAGAGATAGGCACCGATGATACTAAAATAGAAAAGCCATCAAATTACTATTTTCAATCTTATAATAAACCCACAAGGGAGGGGAGCCAACATAACTTTTTCTCTCCCCAGCCTCAAAAAAAGGAGGCATCATATTCATTATTCGTAGCCTTGCTCAATGCGTACCCCCAACCATCAGAACATAATTGATGCAACTGCATTAACATTCAAAACTTAAAGGATGCAACGAACAAGGCTGAACAAAACACTAATAAAGAAATGTATGGCTTTCTGGTGGAGCATATAAAACATGTTGGAGTATAACGACTACCCATTAACATCTTCTAATCGAAACCACCACTCTAGCTACTAGCTAGTGTCGAGAGAAGTTTCCACCACCTCGTCTTGAGTGAGTTTGACCCCTCTCCCTAAATCTTCCCCCGGCATGATAGTTACCATCTTTAGGTCGTTCCGAGTTGTCTGATTTGCTGTCACCATGTGGCCAAACAGAGTGGTGCTCATAATGAAAGTTTGGACGACCCTGTCTTTCCCAGTTGTGATATCTGTCACCCTGTGCACGTGTTTTCCAATTTCCCTGAGATTCACGTCCCTTTCCAGAATGACTTTGGTTTCCATTTCTCCTCACCCCAGATGATGGGTGATGTCGATGCCTAGGACCCATACTTCTTGGAGCATGCTCACTTGAGCTAACAGCTACCTGATTTGGGGAGTGGGGATGGCCTTTTGGTGGAGCATTTCTACTCTCTCTTAAAGCCTCCGGATTCCCAAAATTTGGAGCTTCTCTACCCTTGCTCTTCTCAGAGACTGATTGGCTGCGAGGTTGTGCCACAGGAGAGCTAGACTCCTTGTCCAGGTCATCTGGAAATGATAAACTGACATGAGGCGTAACCTCCTTTTTCTTTGATCTATTTGCTCTATGAATATTTGATGCCTGAAATATGGGTTGCATGTGCGATGACACATGTTCTCCAATACTTCGATTTTCCTTCAAAACAGCATTGGTATCTGGTTGATTGTGCACAGAGGAAGATGTCAGTGTTTCAGATTTCCTTGTATCCGCAGCATTTTTCTTCTGATCAACATGGTTCACCTCTGTGCCCTTCTGTCGACTAAAAGGAACCCGCCTTTCCCTAACCGTTTCTTTATGATCTTTTGTAATAGGAACAGAAACCGGAACAGTTGAGGCATGATTTTCTGGATTGTTTAAGCCGCCGGGTTTACTAGCGTCATTGGCATGCTTCGATTGTCCTGTTGTTTCAGAAATCTGCACTTTCTGACGCTCCATCGGTATCTTAATATTCTGATAGGAGTTTGAACCATGGTCTGCTCCATCTAGCATATCATGCACATCATTTGATTCTGCTGAATTCCTTAGCCGCCATGATCCATGTGCTTTTCCCTTCCAACCCCTAGACTGCCCGCTATCTCCATTTTTAGATTCCATGACAGAACCCACCATTCCAACACCTGAAATAGTATGCCGAGTTATGTGGGGGCCTTGAGAACCAGAATCATCTCTTTCAACACATTTATCCGCAGGAACCTGACTTTTTGAGGACACCATTTGTTGTGAACTTCCTTGCTGAGCCATTTCTTTTGCAACAGGTTTTGGAACATATCGCTCCATTTCAGCCCTCTTATTTTTTAAATTAAGCACCTGCTGATCACTCTTTGTAGGAACAATTGCCTCAATTTTACTTTTCTCACTTGATTCATCCAAGATCTCTATCTTGTTCGGTGGTTTAACAGGTGCCCACACCAAAGCTCCACTCCCATGGAATTTCTCTGCTTGTCTATTAACCTGCATATTTCTTGGCACCCTACGAGAATGCTGTGATTTCAACAGGTTATTCTTTCTACTACAGGATTCTTCATTTTCTGAATATTTTTGCTCTGAATACTGGTTTGAATCTTTAGACAAGGATGATGGCTGAAGTGAGCCCTGATCTAACTCTCTGTCTTCCCTGGGTTTATTTTCAACAGAGCTTGCAGTTGGTAATGCAGCCAAGGATGAAATCTCTTCAACTTTCTGTTTGTTTTTCCTATTCCTGTTATTCTTCCTTTTCTGGTTTACAGATGACTCGACCATAGAAGTTGAATTCATGGGTAAGCCTGAGACAAAGGACGGACTTATTTCATTCGTAACAATGCTGGAAGATACATTAACATAAGCCATAGTGTCATTCTCAGCTTTCGGGGAAGCTGAGGCGGTGGAAACATTTGAAGTCTTACTTAGAGAACGATTATGCTTTTGTTTATAACCTATTCTTCTCTGCTTTGAGACAACATTGTTTTGAGCCTGTAAAGCATCAGTGGCATCAGGCATTTCTGAAGAATTAGCTGCCCCTGATTTTCCCAATGCTGTTGCTGATTCAGAATGTTGAAATTCTTCTTGCTTATTCTGTAGGGGAGAATTAGCAGCATAAACTTTCTGCATTGACCCTTCCACTGCTTCCGCACGCCTGCGTCCCTCCTCTGACCTCACTAGAGATTTAGCTTTTTGCTCTTTAGTCCGCTCCTCCTCATCCACCTGCAGTTGCTTAGTCTGTTGCTTGGACAACACATTTCCCTCCTCTGACCTCACTAATGATTTAGCTTTTTGCTTTTTAGTCCGCTCCTCCTCATCCACCTGCAGTTGCTTAGTCTGTTGCTTGGACAACACTTTTGTTTTGGCACGCTGAAGATTTTAAAATTGTGGCAGAGTTAAATGCAAGCATAACGAGTAGTATGTACAAAGATGGTGTATGCATTACCTGTTCATGGCTATCAGCTGAATCAGATAAGGTTTGTATAGATTCTCTTTCACGCCTCATGTGGCTATAGAACCCAGACCTTTCATAGGCATCAACAGATATCTGATGCTCGCCAACAAGAAAGTTAGATGTTTCCAACTGTGTACCTGATAAAGTTGAAGAATCTATGACGCCAGATCTCTTCCGCCCACCATCAGCATCTTGAGTATCGAGCCTTCGCTTCTGATGATTGCTTCTGGTTTGCATGCCATGAGAAATTTGCCTGTGCAAGAACATTTCAATACTTTCACCACGATAAATGAACCACAATTAGAGCAGTTGATATCAATAAGTTATGGCCAACCTGGATGTAGCTGTTCTACTGATAGATGATGATTCAAAATTCTTTTCGCCTCCAAAAGCACCCACTCCATGACCAGCTGGATTTTTAACTTCAGTGACAAGGGTTGTCTCAGGAGACACAACACCGGCACAAGCTTCATTTCCCGCATGGCCACCAGTGTGAAACTTATTTCTCCTCTCCTCTTTACTTTTAGTAGAAGAGTTTTCCCTGGCTTTTGCATTTAAAGCCTCTATCTTCTGAATCAGAATGGAATGGGCAGACGGTCTTGAGGCAATTCCTAGTGTATTAGAAGCTACACCATCCAATTTCCTTTCCGAAAAATTATCAAATTTATTTAAGTTTCCCATGCTTTCAAGAGATTTGGCATTATTGACAGAAATAGATCCTTGAATTCCCAAAGTTTGAGAAGAAGCTTCTTTGCCACGAGCACTTGTCCTCCTTAAATCCATATCCATGTTCCTTCTGCAATCATTCTCTGGGACAAGAATTTTCGGTTGGTCCCTCACATTGGCATATGACGGATTCGTTGTTAACGAGTCCTCCAAGTTTGTTGGTTCATTTTTTCCAGCCAACTTGTTATGTTGCTTAAGAAGAACTCTATATGGTCTGGCGGTATCAGGAGTATGACTGGATTCTACAGGCTCTGATGCCAATGGTTTTCCAGCAGGACCATGTCCACCAGATCTACCATGTGAATTGCCAGGCTCATGTGGATTATGACTTGGGTTCCTATTCTGAACAGAGGGTCCAGTTGCCATTCCCATGAAAGGAACACCTCGTTCATTAGAAGTACAATAGCCCATTGGAGGACCATAGTATCCTTCATAGGCCATAGGGCCAGGATAGAAACCAGGTCTCAATGGCATACCCGGAGGAATGTAAGCATCAGGCATATGGGGCATATAGACTTCTCCATTCTTATGCTGCCCTGTCTGACCACTTCCAGGAGGGGGAACTTGAAGTTGATTGGCAAGACCAGTTAGTGGAATATGTGGACGATAAAATGGAAATGGTTCAATTGGGAAGCCACCCTGAGCAACAGGAACTCCAAAGGGAGAACCATTAGGAGGACCTCTGAACCAAATATCACCTTGATGGCTATTTACTGGAGCACCACGCCAAACATCAAAGTGCTGAGGAAGAATACCAGCATTAGGATAGTGATGTAGATTCCCCGGCCACATCTCTATTCCTGGCCTCATACCATCTTCATTGAGAGCCCGATAGTCTCTTCTCCGAGAATTTTCGGTTTCGCCCTTCTCATTTGCACGAATAGAAACATCATCTGTAACACACGCAACATAATATCATGACTATCGATGATAAATCGCAAAATCCTAGAAGTAGAAATAGGAAGAACCATAACTAAACCAACATATTAATATAACTAGCCTAATGTACGTTGTAATATTTTGTATATTCTTGCTCACTTTTTTTTGCCACCTTGCTTATATTTTATAGATTCATAAAAGCTGCGGGTGGAAAATTCTTGGATGACTAAAAGTCGAAGAAATTTTTTCTGGGGACTAAAACCAAAAGTTCGAATATTTATAAGGACCAAAAACATATTTAACCATAAATTAAAATATTAAAAAATAAATACATTAGTAAAAAATATTTAATAAACTAGCTTTTCAGCTATCAGCTAGCTTTCTTCTAAAAAAAAAAAAAAAAAAAATTATCAGCTAGCTTATAGCTTATTTTTACCAAACACACTTTTTGTTTATATACAATTATTTATATTTGCACTATGCGGTTTCCGCTACGCTATGTTGCTATCCACTATTTCTCATAGTGGAGTTTTGGCGATCCGTTACTTTCCGCAATCTGTTATTAATAACACTGATTCAAACTAAAGACAAGATGTGCCGCCCATAAACTTTTTCCTTTTTATTAAAAAAAGTTATTAAGGAAAGAACAGTGCAAATCTAGACGATAAGACCGCCTCAAAAGAAAATTGCAAATGAAAACACCTAGAAACTAAGAGAGCAAGTCATGTAATAGAGTATGACAATCTTTCTGCATGTCTACCACGGAAAAAGAACACCCCTAACCCCCCTCCCCCCCAAACCAGAACACGGCAGACAGTGGGCATAAATGATATTTCTAATAAAAAAACTTTAACCTTCTGGGTGCATATAACTACAATTACTGAGAAGAACTCAAGGGGAAAATTGAAAGGAGACAGGGCATGGAACCAGATAATCAAGAAAAGTAAGTAACATAAACAGGAAACCTAAAACTGTAGACAAATCAATGTTGTGAAAATTAACAAAATACAAATGCGACTAAGATCGAAGAATGCAGCACTATTATCAATGTAAAACTGTTAATCGATATAAAACCAAAATAACCTTAGTAGTGATATTAGTTATGCATAATATGCTACCTTGCAACTCAAAATTATGTACAGACTCTTCCTTCTCAGAACCAAGAGTAGGAAAATCTCCAGAGCTCAAAGAAAAATGATCATTCTTGCGTTGTGTTATTCCCTACATTAGGACAGTGGTACATATCAAACACAGATGAAAAATCAACTTTGATAACATCGCTTCAAATAATTACAAAACAAGGATTTCAAACAAATTTGGAAAGAGTTAATGACTCAACTTATTTTTACAAAGAACAAGGTTAAATACTACTGTAGCATTACTTTTGCTAGTACAACTCCAAATCCACTAAAATAAGGATGTGTTTGTAAAATAATTTAGAAAGCACATTCCTGGAATATATGGGTAGGAAATGTATATTTTGGGAATGGATCCTCTCTGTTTGTTTTTTATTTTTTGGAAGAGGGAGGATTTACAATGAAATAAAAAGAGGAGATTTAAGGATGAAAATTTGGAGGATCCATTCCCGTGCATACCTATGTTTGTAATAGGGTTAAAAAATTATTCCTAAATGGTTGGGAAATTATATTCCAGGGGGAAGGGATGAAATTTTATATTAATTTTTTTTTTTAAATTCCTATTATAACTACCACAACATCCCACTTTTACTTATTACTCTTGGGGATGTTATACATGTTAGCCAAATACTTTTTAAAAGGTGGCGAGTACTAGTACTCACATGGTATTACAAGGGAAATTATTCCAATAAATAAATCCTGAAAATTTTAAACAAATACAGCCTATGACTACTTACCAAAGTTACATAAGGAAATAAAGCAGGGAATATAATGAAATCTAGAAACAACTCCTAAGATTATTTCTCAGTTAGACAAATGTTTCCATGATATATTATATGGATTGGTTTCCAATCTTTGACAAAGTTTCCCGCTAATATCCCAAAGATTATGGATACATAACTAAGTCTAACTAATAATTTATTGACCAAACATATAAGCACAATATTTTATAAAAAAAAAGGGATCCAAAAATAAAGACATGTTATCAATCTAAGTAATAATCTAGACACAACGGCAAAAACAAAATACACCATAGAAGGAAGTTTTTTATTTTTAAAAATATGGTGCAATCAATTAAAAAATAGATCAATATGAATAAACTTGTAAATTAGCATGCTGTTAACTGTGAGATGCTAAGTAGTAAGTACACATCACAGCCAAAAGAAATGAAAAAAAATAAGGAAAAAACAGAAGAAAAAAAAGTGTTGAGTCAGACCTGTGAACAAGGGCGGAAAGAGTGGAACCGAATCAATAAAGAACAGCTGTGAATAAGCAGAGGGGTAATGAGAATTAGTAAGTTGCTGGAAAATGCCAGCATTGGGGCAAAAAACATGTTGGGAGAAAGATAAGACTTGGCCAGAAAATCACTGACTCGTTGGAAAATCACAAGAAAACAGGTGGGCTGCTGAAAGTAGAAAAGAGAGGTGGGAGTGGGCTGGACAGTCCATTTTCCTAGAAGAGGAAAACAGAGAGAAGGGCAAAGTGGGATCTTCATCCATGTAGTAGCCACAACACTGCAACAGTAACTGTGATGGATATGTCACCGTCAAAATGTGACGCACTACTGCCTCTGCATGTCACAAAGAGTTCATGAAACATGCTGCAGAGCAGTAACACCACGATTGTCAACTCAATTTTGAGTTGAATGTTGAATACAACAAGCACAACCAAAACCCTTTTCCCACTAAATGGTGTAAGCCATATGAATTAAACATCACTAGTGTGTTCTGTCCAAAACAACCATCCAATATATTTCAATATAATTTTAAGATACAATAAAAACGTTCTGACATATTTTTTTAGATATTCTAACACTTCCATTAATCTTACCCAAGAAACTATGCCCAGTGACAAGCTATGTATCGTTCCTAAACCATAGTAAGGTAGATTCTATAAAATAGAAAATTATTGGCTACAGAAGAATAAACTCCCACGTCAATTGTTGTCATTGTCCATGCAACATCTAAAACATTGGTTAAATCAATCAAAAAATCTATTAATACCATATGTTACAACAAAAGCATTGTATAAAGTGACCAGTGATAGTATCATAAGCCTCAACTGCAAAAAAGAACAGAAGCCTACCAGTTTTTCTGTAGTTCTAGCAACATTCCAAGCCACTGAATTTTCAGTCACGTGTTCAGCAAATCGAGATAATTCTGAACTACCAGGTCTTGTTTCAGCACTGCGAGGACGCAATGGTGCCTGAGAAGTCTGACTTGATGTTGGTACACCAGATGATGATGAAGGCCGAGAGTTTGACCCCCATACTCTACTAGTTAACTCGGAAGCCCTATCACTACCAGAAGTTGAAGGCCGTGTTCCACTTCCACCAGATGATGGACGGGCACTTAGTTGACTTGGTGAACTAGTCCCACCACTGGCACTTGGAGATACAGAAGAACCCCATGCATTTAATGCCGAAGATGGCGATTTATTTCCCCAGCTGAGGGAACCCCTAACCAACGTAAGACAACACAAGAATCAATTACCTAGTCTAGATGAACAAAGGCAGCAGAAAACGACTTACTAGCCAGATTAATAAAATATCTACTCACTTGGGAACAATCTCCACATTTGGGTCCAGACCATGATTTTCTAGCCTTAAAACAAAAGAAAATAAACATGTTTATATCATGAGCCAACCATACTAGTTAATGGAGAAGGTAAATAGTTCGGCCAGAAATCAAATACCTTTGACTGGGTAAATTTATAGGTTTTGGAACAGCAACTTTCCCCAACACGGTCATACCACCTCTTCTGGTGGAAGAGGCCCACCTGCATAACAAAGCACAAATAAGCTTTTGAATACCCAAATCCCTCATTACTAGCCCATTTCTAGTGGCTTCCAATGCACACAAGTCCAAAAGTACCTTCTCTCCCCGTTCAACATGCTTGAAGTCGTCCTCTGGTTGTCTCCACACGGTCATTCAATCCAATGTAACGGCCTGATGACAAAGAGACGGTGAGATATTGCAATTATTTAGCATACTTTTGCAATTATAACATAACATTTGCCACTAACATAACTTTCAAATTTCCGACAACCCGTCTCATTATTACTATCTAAAATAAATTCTAAGCACTTATCCACAATCAAAATTAAAGACAGTTTCATGCTCACAACACATTAGCACGTGCTACAGCAAGTTCATGAAACCTAACCGTTTTCAGAAATGTGGATTTAACAAACAATCACATGCATAAGACAACACGTTCAGAGTGTTAAGCAGGGTCCGAATGAAAAATTAACAAATTAACAAGCTGTTAAACATGGTTTGCAATTGAATTGGAATGCACGGTCATTGATATTTTTGAAAGGAGAAAAACCTTGCGTATAATGAGGAGAAAGAGAAGTGGTTCGTAGAAACCCTAGCGATGCGATTGAAGAGAAAAAGGAAGAAACGAGCTTGGGGAATGTGAGTTTTGAGAGAAAGAGATCTACGAGAGTAGTGTTTTTGATACGGTAACGGTTTGGATTTGGAATCGTAGAGATTGAAGAGAGCTTAACCTAGAACAGTAGAAAGAACTAGTTCAAAACTTGTGTATGAATATGAATATGATGATATAAGTAGAAATTTTGATTTTTTTTATATGCAAACAATCTTTGCTAACGGAGGAGCTAGCAAAAATTATTGATACGTAAATATATAACTTTTTAATAAATAATTGATTCCCTCAAAAAAAATAATTGATGTTTTTTTTAATTAAAAATTACTATTTTTACTTACTTTAACATTTCTACATATTAAACAAACCTTTTTTAAAATGTTAATCATTTTAGTCTATTTAATACTTTCGATCAATTAATGGATTAATTGTGATAGTGTGTTGCATTTAATAAAATGTTATCACAAATACCACTTATTCACTTGCTCGCTATCTTATATAATTGTTAGGTTGAAATTTCGTTATTTAACTTGGGTTCAATACACCAAAAATAAACAAAAATGTCACTTCCTCACTTTCCACCTATAACTCATGTTCTTTTTTTTGAAGGAACCTATGACTCATGTTTTTTTTTTTTTTGTAGATAGACGAAATGATAAAGTCATTATAAACTTACACACAAGTGGAGGTGCCGGGGTTCAAACCACGGTCATGATGTCCGACCTAACAATTTCAGTATTTTACCAGTTGAGCTAGGACTTTCGTAAGACAAATATATCACAATTTTTTCTAACCGCATTAAAAAAATTGGATTACACTCAAGTTTAATTAAAATTTAACGAAAATACCAAACACTCCAAAAAAAAATCGATTACACCCAAGTTTAGTTAAAATTTAATGATAGTACCAAAATTGCACTTGTTTATATATATTTTTCAAAAACAATTTTTTATTCTCTAACTCTAAATATTCACATCATCTTTCACTTACAAATATTTACGGATGTGTGAAATCAATTTTTTATATCTTTCACTAAAAAAATTGTCTCGATAAAAGATTAAAAATCGATTCATAAAAATGAGTTATTCAAATTGCTAAAATCGATATAAACTTAAACTATCCTTACTTCGGGTGTTCAGTGTAGAAGAGATTGTTGAGTTAATTATCTTAATTCTCGTAGAGCTTCACAAACTCATTTTACGTAAAAGGATGTTGTGACTACTTTGTTGAAATTTTAGTCTTTGTTTGGTAAAGAAAACCTAATATCGTATAACATATGATTTATAAGCTTTTTTTGAGTAAAGGATGATTTATAAGTTGATTAAATTTGTAGTGTTAATTAACGATTAAAGTAGCTTATAAATATGAAATTACATAAAAAATTATTAATATTTATTTTTTCAATTAAAATTGCAAGGGTAAAATTGAGAAAAAATTAATAATTCATAAACTTTAAACTATAAGGGGGGCGTATTGGATTGAGATTTTAAAAGACTTTTTTGGCAAACAAAATCCTGAAGATTTTAAAAGATTTTGTGAGATTATATTGATTTTGTTGGATTTTAAAAGACTTTTTGTAATGACTTTTTACAACTAGGATTTTGAACACATGATTTTAATGGATTTTGTT
>Ga0228711_1009571_pt1 | contig 13087 bp, 4 predicted proteins | sample MedpolnodulmetaG_2_FD_177996 | JGI IMG/M metagenome (GOLD analysis project Ga0228711, IMG submission 177996) | Root nodule microbial communities from Medicago polymorpha collected in Santa Monica, California, United States - brown nodules | ecosystem: Host-associated > Plants > Roots > Nodule...
TACCCTAATCTCTCTCTAAAACCAGAAAAATATCAAAAACTATGTAATAATGTCTTGGAAGGAGAAGAGAAAGCTATTTGTATGGGCCAAAATCGTGCCAGCACGCTTAAGCGTACAGGGGTACGCTTAAGCGTGCCTCCTGGAAATCTTCCTTTGCCCAATTGGGAACAGCCACGTGTGCCTTATCCACTTGCATCTGACGCCGTTCGCTTAAGCGTACAGGAAGCCTGCAATCAGCATACAGGTCTGAGCTCTCGACATTGTGCACGCTTAAGCGTACAACAGGTCGCTTAAGCATACCACTGGAAGCTTTCATAAGCGAACCGTAAGCGTGCTGAAAGCGTACATGAAGGTTTGCTATTGGACCTAGTACGCTTAAGCGTACAATGGGACGCTTAAGCGTACTATCTGAATCTTGGAACCAATAGCGTACAGGAAGCTGCTCTCGGCAATGTGTACGCTTAAGCGTACTGACTTTAGTTCATCAGCTTCTTTCTTGTCCCTTGCTTGTCATTTCCTGCATAAAAAGGGGGAAAATCAGGCATGTAAAACATAAATGGTTAAAAGAAGATAATTTGGTAGCTTTTCCTTAGATAACTTGCAGAACAAGTCACTAAAATGCCTAGATTAACACATAAAATATGTTACTTTTGAGCACTTATCAGACGTTTTCTATCAAGAAGAGTGGATATACCCGTAGCGAGGACGAGCAAGGGGAACCACTATAAATCGTGGTGTTCTTCTTCTCCTTATCCTTTTAGATTTCTGCAATTTAATTACATATGAATTCTTTGTTGAAAACATCTTAATTTGATTGTGAACTTACCATTTTACATCACTTAATCTCATTTACTTCAATTGAGATTCTCTCAATTTAATTCTCACAATCAAGTTAAAAGTAAGCTTCAACCAAATTGATTCATATGTCTTGTATTCATTAGTTGTTAGTGTGATTTGTTGTTAATAGGTTTGATTTGAAATAATTTAGTTTTGCAATTTTAATGTAATGAGTATTGATGGTTGATTATCTCCATAAGATTCATTATATAAACTTCTGAATTCACCTTTGATTCTTATTTGATTTTCTTATCTTAATTTTATTATCATCATCACGCACAAATTCAATAGTCATATTCTTGTTAATCCACGCTTTTACAAAACCTTTTGAAAACAAAAAACACTATTCACCCCCTCTAGCGCACTTCCTAGTTCGTCATATAGACCAACACCCAGGGCATACAATATCAAAAGAGACGATATTTTTAAGATCATTCATAATTCTTAAGGGATAATATATCTCAAATATGACTATAATCTTAAGAATACTCTTAATTACGAAGGGACATAATTTTTTCGAAGAAACTAAGCTCTTAAGATAATTCTAAATTCTCAAGAGACATTATATCTTGAAGAGACTAGAAAATGTGATAATTAAATTATTAACGGATATTAGTCCTTATAAGTTACATAATTTTTTTTAACAAACAAGTTACATAAATTATCAACTCTTTTATTTGTTATAATTAAAATCAATTAACTATTATACCTTTTTATACTAACGAATGTTGTCTGCTAACACAATTTCCTATCTCCTCTCTAATGAAGATTCGAAACTGATAAGTTAAGCCGGGTGCGAAGGATTACTTCAAGGATCTACTTGAAATTGTGCCGTCTAACTTTTGAGATAAAATGCTTCTAATATCTACTGCATAGTGCTCACCACCATCCCACTCCCAATTTTTAGGCCAAATACCTCTTAAAATTCTTTAAGTTTTACACTTAGTTATAAATATTTACTTGCATACTTTTAGATTAATGACAACCTATATTTCTTATTCTTCAATTTCATAGGTTATGAATATACCCCATGTTCCCAAAAATATATATATATATACTCCATGTGTAATTAATTTTGTTTAGTAAATTACACTCCCCTCCCCTCAAAGATGCTTGAATTACACTCCCCTCCCTTAAAAAGAAAAATTTATACTCCCCTCCCCTATAAGATACTTGAATTACAATCTCCTTCCTTAATAATTAAATATGCACTAGCTGCATGAAAGAATGCCTTGCGCGCGAACCACTCGCCGAGTGAGTAAACTGATACAAGTGGTCTGAGATATTGTGAGGATCTGGTCCCGACACACCAAGCCAAGACCACACCGCATGCCATAACAAGCCGTAAAAATCACAAGATAAGAATAAATGTTGAGATGTCTCCATATGGGGACACCTTGCTAGACAACTCGCGTCAATGTATGAAATAATACCGCGATCCAGAAGAATTGACCTTGTAGGCAACCGATTCCGCAATAATCTCCAAGCAAAAATAGACACCTTTAGAGGAACTTGTTTATGCCAAGTCAAATCCGCCACTTGTTCACCCTGAGGAATATCCCAAGATATGAGAAGTTGGTAAGCACCACGAATCGTGTAACCTGCACAAGGATCTAACTGCCACCGCTAGGAATCTGTAACATTTAACTGCAAAGAGACACTGCGAAGTAATGTGACACACTCCCCTAACATATCCTCCTCCCAAACCCCACAACCGTCTCCTCCATCTCCACGCCGCCCCCCTCATTCCAATCGAGAACTGACATATGTGAAACGGTACAATACTTATCGACAGCTAACTCAAATAAACTCCTAAAACGCACACCCAAGGGAACTCCTCCTAACCACAATTTAAGAAAAATAAATCATTTCTTTATAATTTAAATATCAATGATAATTAAATTGAAATATTTTGCTATTAATTTTATATTTTAGAGTATAAAATTAACTTTTAAATAACCATGTTTTATTGTATTTAATAATTTTTCACATATTTTTATTTTATTTTCGGTTGTTTCATATTTTATATTAGGGTTTAAAACTATATGATAATGAAATTGTGAATAAAAAATAACGAAAAATATGTATTCAAATTTTGATTATATTAAAATAGACCCGCAATACTATTTTTTTTCCAAATATGTAAACAAAAACGAAAATTTCTTAAAAATTAAAATAAAATTGGTTTTTGTTTGGCCTATTAGGGGGGTAAATCAAAACAAATATATTTTACAAGGGGGTAAATCAAAAAAATAATTTTACAGGGGGGAAAACCGGAAATGAACTATATTACAGGTGGGTAAAGACCTATTAACCCTAAATTAAAATCCTTTGAAGATGAAGGTGATTCTTTGCAGACTCACTCAAAAATTGACTTTAATGACTCTAAAACTCTAAGATTCTAACTAATATGCTTTCTATATGAAATGGATGAAGGTATGAGATGAAGAAGAAAGATTTGAATCTCTAAGTTCGTGGCTAGGGTTGATTGGAGGATGTTACCTCCAATCTCTATTTTATTCAGCACAACCAACCACTAACTCACACTCGGAAATGAAGGCTTATTGTCCTTTTATAGTACAAGTCTTTTATTATCCTTTAATGCATTTTTGGTCTTTTCACATGTGATGGTCCTTGCCTTAACCATTAAGCATAGGAATATACCTTATCCATTTGGTGTAGTATTTGTGACTCCCTTATCTTCCTCCCCAAGCACAAGATGTTTTGGGCCAACATTAGTGCATATCCAATAAAAATCAAATCTGATTCATCGCAACGTTTTAGCTTCCTAAAGCGCTAGGATGTGTCCTTTAGTACTTTCTCCTACGAGTTGTCAGTCTTATCTAGGGGTGGGAATATGCCAGGCCGCCTGTCAGGGGCCTATGACCCGACCTACTAAAAGCTCGGTCCAGCCTACCTCGTTTAATAAATAAGCAAAGCTTGAGCATTTTAAAAAGCCTATTAATTTTAATAGGCCAGACTTAGGCTTTTAAAAAAGTCTATCAAGCCTAACAGGCAGACCCGTATATGAGTATATTACCTTCTCTCACATTTATTATTTATATTTAGTGATACAAACAAAAAATCATTGATCCTTCAAATTCTCATACCACAATTATTATTATTTTTCTCTCATAAATCAAATGAACTCGAGGCAAGAGTTAAGATTTAAGAACTCTAATGAGGCAAGAGTATTGTTTGGAAGCTTCTTAAGATTTAAGACTCATGGTTACTTGATTTGTGTGAACTGTTAATTAATGCTTGCTACTGATATGCCTAAGAGCAATTATGGTTATTAGATTATGAGACATGATTATTCTTGAGTTTCTATCCATCTATGAATTTTACAATTGTGTTTTATTAGTTTAATTTGTATCTAATCAATGTTTATCTCTATATTAAGTACGTTACACAAATTGAAAAGAAAGAAAAACTGATGAACAAACTCTATTTCATATTTGTAACACAAACTAGGCTTTTAGACAGGCTAATAGGCCAGACCAGGCTTTTAAAAAGGCCATATCAGGCTTAAAATAAAGCCTTTGACGGGTAAAAGGACAAGACTTAGGCCTTAGTTTTTTCAACTAGGTCTGGCCTATTTAAGTAAAGCCCGGCTTGACCCGACTCATTCCCACCCCTAGTCTTATCTTTTGGAATCAACGTATTCCTTCTTCCTTGTACTGTATTCCCTGGAGCCAGCTAAAGTAAACTTAGTCCTTAAGGAATGCTAATAATGGACCCAAGGTCGTACACATGTACGACACGTATTGAGAGATCTTCAACGCCATAGCTCAAGACTCCTTTCCATCGCTACAACTTCTTACATCGTTAGCATGCTTCCTACTACTATATATTTGAACATCTTCACATGACCTGTCATTCAAACCAATAATAGAAAGACTAATTCGACTAATTAAAGGCTAAATATGCTTTGCATGCACTCAAGGATCACATATAATGAGAGATAAATGCAAGGTAATAACTAACATATTTGGCATTCACCAATAGCTCTAATGGCATTTGTAGGAAATAGTATACCATAATCTAAAGTTATCTTGATGTATATCATAACCCTTTTTGTTGCAAGTAGATGAGAGCTTCTAGGTTAACTCATAAACCCACTGATTATGGAACACTCTAAACTTCGAAAGCAATAATCATTCAATAAATTCAATAATTCAAGAGATTTAGATTCTATGTTTACATTTTTCCAAATCATACACAACTTGGTTTCCACAAAAATTTACAACGGAAGACAATCATTTATAAAATCTCATCACTGAGTAATAATCTTAAAAAAAAAAAACAAGAGTAATCAATCTCAATATGCTATGTGTCACTCCACATAAATACATCACCATGATACAATTATCTTCATCATATAATTAACATAAGTCATCAAAAGTATCAAAAGACAAGGTCATAAGACCGACACCCCTACATCAGAGCCCATCTAGACTCTAAGCAAAAATAAATAAACGAGGAAGCATCCAAGCTAACCCTCAAGCATCAAAGAAAAGCAATCACCTCAATCCTGCAAATCACCTACACCATTCAAAGAAATGACTTGGTGGTCAACCGAACGACCACTGGGGGTTAGATTATATTCCACAAATAATATATAATCAAGTGAAAGTAAAACAACATATTTATTTTCAAATGATCAATAAACAATTAATCAAATCATTCACAAAAAATTCCACATCGATATTAATCATCGAGCATACAAGCATAATAAAACATGTACAAATTCACCCCTTTCACATATTCACAAGCATTCACTAAATTTCACCAATGTATATAATCATCAATTCACAAAGTCGAGTATGACAAGTTTCACCAATTATCAAATGCATGCAATGTTCTAGACTATTCTAGATGCATATGGTACCAAATGAATTCCGGAGATAATTTTACCGTTTGAATCCGCCAACGTATTAAACACCTATAATTACGTTCTTCACCATAACCAACGTCATTCTTTACGGAAAGTGTTCTTCACCATAACCAACGTCATTCCTTAAGGAATGCGTTCTCACCATAGACTCAATATGACTATGAATGCATGGAATCTCAAGTAAAGACTCGACAATGCACAAATAACCAATTCCATATTATACAATTTACACCATCATATAATATCTTCACTAAATTTACCAAATACATTCTCAAGTATTTACATCCACACAATCAACAAGTCATAATTTTTTTTTGGTCAAGTAGTTTAGCGGCTACAAAAATTCACTCTAAAAGTGAATAGTGGGATGTCCGGAGTTCGAACCCCGACCCCTACATAAAATATGCATTATCCCTTAACAGGTGAGCTAAGCTCACGGGGACATTAATTTAACAAGAGTCAGCATCAAATCATCGCCGGATGTTAATTTTTTACATTTCTTTTCATTCAACTATTCTATTACTGTTTGCTTTACTTTTTGTTGGGTCCACGGCTGCCCACTTCCTTTAAACTAAAAAAATCTATTGATGCGTTGACTTGAGAGCCTTAATACTTCATCTGTTTCTTTGCTCTGTTTTTTCTGATATTAAGCGTTTTGTTGCTTCTGTTTTGGAAAGATCACTTTTTTGGTAATTTTTTTTCTCTCTTCTATTCTCTTTTAATGAAATTTGGTCTATGATCTATACCGTAATTTACTAATAGTTGTACAATTTATTTTAATGATTTGTTTTACTTTTATTTGTTTTTTGTTAGATCTGAAAATGATTGGATTCTGAGTGTTGAGAATTAAATCCCTGTTTTTGTAGAGATCGTCAGAATGAAATCCCTCTAACTCTAAATCTAATGATCCAAGTTTGTTTTTATGTTACCAAATTATAAGAAATAATTGTAAGTTATAGGTTACAAAGTTTAGGAGTAACAATTGTAACAAAAATAACTTTTACTTCATGATTTTTTGTGGTTTCCCCCAAGTTCTATATGTTTAGGAAAGGTATTGATAATGGGTAGAGGAAAACATGAGCATTGCTGGAAACATGTTACAGAAGTAGAAAATGGTCGTAAATGGATATGCAATTATTGTAACGATAAGTTTAGTGGAGGAGCTTCAAGAATTCAAGCACACCTGGGGTTGAATGGCAAAGGAGGAGGCATTAGGCGATGCTCCAATTATCATGAAGGAGTTCACAACAATCCACCACCGGAAGCTGTGATTAATAGAGTTGTTTATTCAACACATGATCAAGGTAAATGATAATCTGTTTTTACTATTATTTGGCTTCTAAACACCTTTACTATACATATTCAGTTAGGAATTAGTTAGTCTATTGAGTTGTATAAATAAGATAATCATGTACACAACTTACTATCGTTTTCAATCTAATTCAATATGTAATTGTTTTCAATCTAATCCATGATTCTTTGTAGAACTCGCTTCAAACATTTTATTTTGTGACAACATGGTGGTACATGTTTTTGTCGAAATTTAAAAATTGTGACAATTTCTATCTTTCATTGATAGTGGCTGAAGGTATTCCCGAGATGATTTGCGCTCCTACCAGCAGCTCAGTTAACCATCAAAATAATGCCGAAATCATGAATTTATCTGAAGGTACATGTTCTAAATTCATTATTTTTGAAAAAATAACAGTTATTGCAATGAAGATACATTGACTTTTTTTAAAGTATTATCCCATATATAAAACCAGTAAACAATTTAAACACTTAAATGATTAAGCTTTTATTATGTAACATGACAAACACAATGGAGCAGGTGTGAACGGTAGCGGTGGTAACAGAAGTGTTTCTGAAAGTGAGATTGATCAAATAAAACAATTGGTTCTTGATTTAGAATGTGAGGAAAATGATATTGCAAAACAACAGCAATCGTTGGAATCTCGGGGCAAAAAGCGCAAGCGAGAAGTTGATGTATGGCTGAGAAAATTACAAGATATGAAAGGAAACCTCTCAAATGACACTTCTGATGTAAGTAAATTGATAAAAAATTTGAAAAAGCTCAAGGAAGAGAAACCTCTCACTCTATCGACTGAATTTGTTGGGGAAGAATTAGTCTTAAATATCAATAGAGTATTTAAGCTCTTAGAAGACGACAAAGTATTTGTTATTGGCATATGTGGAATGGGAGGAGTAGGAAAAACTTTACTTGCAACTCTCGTGGAGGATGAAGTAAAAAGGAAAGCAACTTTTAAGCATGTGTTTTGGGTCACTGTTTCTCACAATTATAGCATCTCAAAATTGCAACATGATATAGCAAAAAGAATAGGTGTGAAGCTTGATGAAGATGATGAAAGAATTAGAGCAGAAAATTTGTCTTTGGCATTGGAGAAAAAGGGAAAATCAATTCTTATTTTGGATGATGTTTGGAATTATATTGATTTGCAGAAGGTGGGAATTCATCCAAAAGTGAATGGCATTAAAGTGATTTTGACAACTCGGTTGAAACATGTATGTCACCAGATGGATTGTCAGACATATGCTATAATACAAATGTTTCCTCTTGGTTGCCTCAAAGAAGTTGAATCTGAATATGAAATTGATGAAGATGAGGTTGATGAAGATTGGGAGTTGTTTATGCTAAAACTCGGACATGATGAAACACCTAGGACACTTCCACATGAAATAGAAGAGATTGCGAGATGCATTGTAGAGAGATTTAAGGGTTTACCGCTTGGAATCAACGTGATGGCTAGAACCATGGATGGGATTGATGACGTTCATCAATGGAAACATGCATTGAGCAGACTTCAAAAATTGGAAATGAGGCAAGTGGTGGAAGAAGTCTTCAAAGTATTAAAATGTAGCTATGATAATTTGATAGAAAAAGACTTGCAAAACTGTTTTTTGTATTGCGCATTATTTTCTGTTGTTGATGAGGGTGGGAAGATTAACAAAGATGAGTTGATCATGAAGCTAGTTGACAATGGACAGATAAATAAGAATATGTCTTTGGAAGAAATATTTGATGAAGGTAATACCATATTGAATAAGCTTGAATCCCATTCATTGATTAGTTCTACCAACAGTTCTTCAGTATACACACATCCCTTAGTGAGAAACATGGCCTGTTACATCTTGAAAGAGAGTCAAAGGAATGTTATAGTAAAGTTGAATGAGAGATTGACCGAGATACCTCTCTCACACAAATGGGCAACTGATTTAGAGTTGGTTCACATGCGGGATTATGATATAGAAGAAATCCCAGAGGGCATGTCACCTAAATGTCCAAAATTGTTTGCCTTGATTTTAAATGAATTGTCCATTAGTCATGTTCCAGAGAGTTTTTTTATTTATATGAATAATCTATCAATACTGGATTTATCATATAATGAAGACCTAGAATCTTTGCCAGATTCCATCACTAAGTTGAGGTCTCTTGTTTCTTTAATACTAAAAGGATGCGATTCATTGAAACATGTGCCCCCATTGGGAGAATTACAGACATTGTCAAGATTGGTCATTTCAAACACTTCCATTGAAGAAGTTCAAGGCCTTGAAAAACTAAGCAAATTGAAGTGGCTTGATCTATCCTGCAATGCGAGTTTGAATTTGGAATTAGGGTCTTTATGCAATTTGACCAAAATGCAATACCTTGATCTTCGAAATACATGTGCTATGATTGCGGTAAAAGATGTTCAAGGAATGAATATGCTTGAATGTTTTGGAGGCACATTTGACTGCAAAGATTACGACGGTTATAGGAAAACAAAGCTTGAGCTCAAAACATATCATCTCATTTTCACAAATATATGTGGTCAAGAAATAAGGATGGATGATTATGTTGATTTGAAAAAACTTGACGGTGATCCTAGCACTAAAACTATACAATTTGGAGATTGTAAAAATTTGGGCCACAAACTGCCTAAAGACCTCACATGTCTGCATATACTTAAAAATATTCACTGGGTTCGCCTATGTGATGCTCTGTCACTTAATGATTCTTTGAGGATGATTGACATTATCAGTTGCCGACAACTTGAGAGCTTGTTTTGTTCATCCGGTTCTTGTTCCTTTTGCACCAATATTCACAAGCTGGAAGTTTTGGAACTTCAAAGATTGGAAAGTTTAACTGTTGTCTATAAAGTTGTTGACCAATCTTTGTCACGGAGTGGCATATTCTCTTGTTTGAAATATTTTAACATTTCTAAATGTAATCTGATAGAGACCTTGCTGACACCACCATTAGTTCAAGGACTTCAAAATCTGGAGAAAATATCCGTATCTCATTGTAAATCAATGAAAGAGATATTTTCAGTGAGCAACTGTGATGAAGAAGACAGTACTTCAAGCATTGCACTTCCCAAGTTGACCAAATTGTTGTTGTGGGATTTACCACAATTGAAGATCGTGTGCAAAGGCAGGATACACTATGGAACTTCACCACCGAAACTGGTTATTAATCGATGTCCGAGATTAGATAAACATCCTACAATTTGAAACTGATTCTTTTGTTTCTTAAAATGTGTAAGTTTTAATGCTTATCTACATTTTGAAGTTCAATTTGTAAAAAATAATATCAAACTACTTTATATATATATGCTCACATATAAAATACCTATCAATGGTACAAGTTGTATTCAGTTCGAGCAAGAATGCTGTCATGTGTTGGGATACTCTCTAACTATTCTAATGTTATTTTTCTATTCAACCATGCCGTTCTGAAGCTTTTCGGCCAACACTTACATGTAGTGTAATGTTTTACTACATATGCAGAGACTATCAACACTTTATTGCTTTAGAAAGCCTCCAGCACTAGATAGCTGCAAGAAATGTTTACTTCACTTATCTCTATATTAGTTACTTGAAATGTTTCTTTCTTTCTGCTCTATCTGGTTCTGCATCTCAGCTTCAATTTCTTTTTTCATTGCAACTGCAACCACAGATATTCGGACTGATCAATTTTATATTTCTAACTTTCCATTTTCTATTTCTGTTTTTCCATAATCTTCACATCAATAATATCGTGGTGTTCGTCAACAAGCTTCTGATTCTCAATTTAATAACTGTCCATGCTTGTAAGACATTGATTTTATTAGAGTAATGATTTTGGGCTTGCAAAATTAGCATTGAATTCAAACACACACATAACTAATCGTGTAATGGGAACCTTTGTCTCGCATGTTCTTATTCCATTAGATAAGCTCAAATATGCTAATTCCAACCGGCCTTAAGTAGTTTAGCTCGTTCCCACCACTACATCTTGAATATGCTAAGCTCAGATATTGAATCATTTGAATATTGATAATACTCAAACTCATGTATGTACAGTTCCCACTCTGAATATATCTAATGGAATAATTTGTTTCTGAATCGCCATGTACTATTCTGATCTGATGTATATTCATGTGCGGAGCTATGTTAGACCACATACAACGGTGGTGTTGAAAGCCAATTTCAACACTTGGTGGGTTTGCAATGGAGAGTTGAAGTTGGTTGAGAAATGATGTGGAGGAAAGAGGAGATGAAAGTATTCAACATGTTGAATGCTGAAAAAAGCCAGGGACTGAATGCCACGCGTTGCGTTTTTGTTGGCTACGGTGAGCGAGTGAGATGCACACGCCGACAGGATAAGGTATTACACGTGGTACATCCTGATTGGCTGTTTGGATTTATCTCATCTTAATAATTTGAACTCAATTATTTTATTGCAAATTAATTTTAATTTTTTAAAAAAAAATTTCCTACCAAAATTCATGATTTTTTTTTGTCTATAAATAGAGACTTGGTTCATTTGATTTGGACATTGAAAAAAAAAACAAAGTTTTTCACTATCTTAATATTATTTTTATTCTTTCTATTAGTTTTTCTTTTGAAGTTTTAATCTTCTTTTTAGTGAAATGGATCCCAATAATAATCATTTCAACACCCAAAATTCTTCTAGTTACCCATTTAGCTACCAAAATCCCAACAATTATCAAAATCGAAATCAATTTTCCAACCAACGTCCTTAAAATATACCTAATTTTGGTTTTAATCTTCAGTTTTGTCATTTTGTTGACGTACGTGACGTCAGCGTAATCCGTAATCTGAACTTGATTAGCTGACTGAGATTTCGATAAAATAATGTTTATGTCATCACCCACGTTAGAGGAATTCAAAATATGATTGGTTGATTGAGATTTAGATGAGATAACACTTACATAGACTTTCTTTTTTTGAAAGAACACTTACATAGACTTAATAATTTAAGCTTAATTTTTTTGAAGAAGCTAAATTAGCCCACCTAAATTGGCACTATAGAGAATCGAACCTGAGACCTCGAGGAGGAGCACACTCTCAGATCCCAAAGCCAATACCACTAGGTCAACCTAAGTGGGTTTAATTTAAGCTTAATTGAAATATAATTAATTAAATAATTAATGTTTAAACCCATTTGGGGTTGGCCTAGTGGTTGGCTTGGGATCTTGGAGTTTACTCCTCCAAATGTCTCAGGTTCGATTTCCTCTGGTGCCAATTTCGGTGGGCTAAGTCCTTACAGAGCTTGCTCTGGCTTTAAATGGGGCCCCCGCAAGTGGGCGGTGGGATTGGTCCCCTCGGATTAGTCGGTTCTTGAATCGGATACCGAGTTTTCAAAAAAAAAAAAAAATTAATGTTTAATTAAATTTGAACTTAATGATTTAATTAATATTTTGTTTAATTAATCAATCATTTATTTAGACTTAAGATAAAGAGTTAAATATGTTTTTGGTCCCTATAAAATTGGAACATTTTAAGTTTAGTCCTTACTTAATTTTAATAGTTCATTTAGTCCTTAAACGTAGAAGTTCCCAATTTTATAGGGACCAAAAATATATATAACCCTAAATTAAATAAAATTGGAACTTTATTTATATTTTCAATATGATACAAATCAATAAAAAAGAAACATTGTTACACCGTAAAAAGAAGAAGAAAATAGAATAAAGGAGAGAATAATACTCTCTTCAATCCTTTTTACAAGAGACCAATTGGTTAAGTAAAGTTGATGTATTTGGTTCATAATATAAACCAAATACATTAATTTTTGTTGACACGTTTGTTTCTCGTAGAAATGACGGAGTATTAAAAGAAAAACAATGAAAGAAGTTTTAGAGGAAAAACAAAGCCAATTTCACTTTGTTCACCGTGTTTCATTCTCAATGGCCAAAACACACACGTGTATTTCAATTTGGTGATTATTTTTTGAATAAAATGGTACATTTGAAAAAAAAAGCCCTATTGTGTTGTTATAAAATGATTAAATCCCTTGGTTGTAGGCTTTTTTTTTTTTTTCTGCAATCCCTTAGTTTTATCATTTTT
>Ga0228711_1009573_pt1 | contig 13082 bp, 4 predicted proteins | sample MedpolnodulmetaG_2_FD_177996 | JGI IMG/M metagenome (GOLD analysis project Ga0228711, IMG submission 177996) | Root nodule microbial communities from Medicago polymorpha collected in Santa Monica, California, United States - brown nodules | ecosystem: Host-associated > Plants > Roots > Nodule...
TGGTGTATTTGACTATTTACTCGTTTCTTGACATAATTATGGTAAAATCGTATTTTTTCTTCTTCTTTGTTTTAGTAGTTTGGCGGAAAAAAAAAAAGCTCTTTGAATTAGAGTTCTATTTATTTCTTCCTCAAAAAGAGTTATTATTTCAATCAAAATATCATTAATATCATCATGTAAAAGAAATACAAATTAATTATAAATTTTGTTCTTTTTGTAGAAATTTACCCTTGAAAATAAAATTTACTTTCTGATTTAATATAAATTAAAAACATATTGAAACCATAATTAAAAAAAAAGTTCATAGAATATAGATATTGTGAAATTAAATCAAAACCAACATCATTCAATAAAACATATATACAATTTTGTCTGTCTTTTTGCTACTTTATATGATAGTAGTATTTTTATGTTACTACTTTTCCAACTAAATTTCTTTTTAATACATATGGATAGTTGATACATATTTAGAAGTGCACTTTCAGACGGTTTATGTATTCTAAATCACCATTTTAAAAATATGTGAGCTTTTCAAGCAAATAGGTAAAAAGTAGGAGCTAACACAAAAGTATGACCCACAAATATTTAGAGATGCATCCACAAAGTCATAGATGACTGTTTTTTTCTCCCTATTTTCTTTGTATCTCGATAACCATTCGAAAGATAACTTCTGAACGGTATTTTTGTATGTTTAAAGGATTCAGAAGATAATTACTGAAGATTACTTTTTAAGATAAAGAATAAATAGAAGGTTAATCTCAAAAAATAAAATAAAAATAGAAGGTTAAAACAGCGACCACATCACAACCATAAAGACATAACTTACAAGGCCCATCACAAAGTTAAACATGCAACCAAACAAACAATATTTGACAATACCGAGTGAGTTGACTCAATGCACCAAATAAAATTTAAATTTATTAAAGGTTGTTAAATTTTCATAAGTACAAATTGGTCCTAATTATTTTCAAAGTTTTGCGGTTTTAATAAATTTTATAATTTTGCAGTTTGATCTTCATAGTATTTAGATTGGACGATCAATAATAACCGTCTTACTATAAATATTTGATTGTGATGTTTAACCGTGTATGAAAATTAAACTGTTGTTCTCGTAAACGAAGTGGCAAACATCACAAGATGTGTTTAACCTAACAATATCAAAATTATCGGTTAAGGTTTATAGTCTTTTAATTTCCCCCTTTAACTTTAAAGTTAAAATAGAAAATAAATAATTTACAAAAGATAAGATATAATTTATATCTACAACTTTTTTTTTTCCGAGGGAAATTCATATCTACAACTTAAATGGCACATATGTAGCACTCTCTCTACGAACAAATTTAGAGATTGTTGAGATTTTTTAAGTATTTAATCTCAAGATGTATGAAAAACTCTAAGCATGTCTGCAATGGTTCGTTTTACTTATTTAAAAAAAAAGAAGGACGTATTTAAATTTTAAAACATCTCAAAATGTATGAATTTTGGGTCAAATTACACTAAATGTTTAAAAAGATTTTTTTTTTGTTTTTGTTAATGTGGGCTTCCAATGTAAACTTCTCAAAAGTTGTTTGAATGTGGTAAAATTCTACCTTTAGACCTTTTTTGAAGGTCATATATGTAAGACAAACTCTTTGTTACACAACCAATTTGGTGCTTAATTTTCGGTAGCAAATATTTTTATGACTGAAATAATAATTCATAATTAGTGAAACACGTTAACCACTAACTTAAGCTTTGTGGTCTTGGAGAAACAAGTTGAGTCACGATAGTGAAGCTACGATGCCTCTCAACTCTTGGAAGGAGGTTACAAGGAGGGTTAATTGTTACATGGACAATCAATATAATCATCTTATGATCACTTGTAGTAGGAGAGTTGTGGAGAATATATCTTGAAAGGGGGATATATAGCTGGTTGTGGAGGAATGTTGCAGGGTGAAAATGGGGAGTGGATTTATGGTTTCTTAAAAGGTTTAGGGAGTTGTGATTCGTATGTGGCTGAGCTTTGAGGTGCGTTTGAAGTTGGCTAGAGCTCATGGTTTTAATAGAGTGGAGGTTCATGTTGATTCTTGGGTAGTGGCCACTACTCTCTCTTCCTTGAAAATAGGAACGACAACAAGTTGGAGTTTATTGCAACATATTGACGGTTATTGGATATGAATTTAGAGGTCTGAATTTGTCATTCGTACAGAGAAGCTAATTCTTGTGCTGACACACTTGCAAATACAACTTGTGATAGATGTTTCACTTTGATGTTATATGAGCATTGTCCTGCTCATATTAGTATGTTGTTTTTAGCTAATTTAACTGGTGTTTGTACTCCGCGTATTGTTAAGCGGTAATTTTTTGGGCTTAGGTCCTCTTGTTATATTCAAAAAAAAAAAAAATTAAGCTTAATTGCTTGATTGCATATTGCTTTTTTTCATTACTCCCTTTGTTCCTTTTTAATTGTCACTTTTGAGTTTTTTACACAAACCAAGACAACAAATACATTTTACTACTTTTGATACAACAATTTATCTTTTTCCTATAATAACCTTCATAATTTAATTTCTCATTTCATAGACTTCATTCTCTACAATAAATAATCAAGGGTAATAAAGACAAAACAACATTTAATGTTGCATTGAACTTTGAAAGTAACAATTAATTAGAAACAATTTTTTTTTGCAAAAGTGACAATTAAAAATGAACGGAGTGAGTATATAATAATCTAAAATAATAAAGGCTAATTATGAGAGTTTGTTTCAATACAATCCATACTTTGAAAGTCGTGGAAATATTGTTAGCACATAACTCAAATTAAGGATAAAGTGAAACAAAGTCTTTTTCTAAAAGAAGAACCAAAGATTTCCACAAAAGAAAATGTCTCCCAATTTGTAATTCTACACTGAAATCCAGCATAAAAGGCCACTAATGCTACCTTAAAAGTGATTCCAGCACTTACCTCTTTATCTAGATCTCTCTCTTCTTATCTCTTTACATTTTAATTGTGAAATAAAATTATATATCGGCGAGTTATGCATATTAAAAGCTGTAAATATAGGTACTAATAATTGTTTATGCAGAAGAAACTAATTATGTCTCTCTCATTTGCACAACTCACATGCAGTTTCTACAGCTATAGGTGCAGTAAAGTGTCCTGTGACTGGCTTGTTTATTTTAGGACCACTGTGTGTGTTGTGTTGCTGAGCAGGTAACAAGCAGAAGAGAAAACAGCTTGGTTGGCATACTACGGGCCATCACCTATATTCCTTTCTATTCTTTGCACAAACCCTACCTAGCCCTAGTTGTGTGTGACCATCATATCAAGCCCTAGTTTCTCTGAGTTCTCTTGTAGAAATTAAGAATCTGGAAACTTTTTAACTATTCAAGTCAAGTGAATTACTAAAACTACGTTTGTTTCTTTTTTCTTTTTGTTAAGTGAATAGTTAAAATTTAAAAAACAAAATTGAAGTGAATAGTGAGTAAATCATGTTGGTTTTTTTACAGCTCATGTTGATTTGAAACTTGCGCAATCTTAGGACCTAGTGAATAATAACATTTCCTGTCATTGCCGCATAATTAACTGTCCGATATAAATATTTGCCAGTACATTTATTTTGGCATGATGAAAGTCAATTTCATGTTCACAAATTTGGCAGGACATATATGCCAACAAACAATTGAATTCGAAGTGTATGTCTGATTCCAAGTTAATGTAGTAAAAATTACAAAATTGATTTCAAGTTAGTTGATTTTATAAAATTAAAGTAAGAGGAAAGTTAAATGAATTATGCATGAATATATCGATGGAAAGTGAGTTGAACAATAATTTTAATGTTAAAATAATATTTTTTTTTGACAAAAATAAATGATATTCATTCATTCAAATTGATAGAGTACATCGATACAGTAAAAATTCGCTAAAAACAAAAAGGATAAATCTGTGAACAAACTCACAACATCCATGTTAATAGCATAAAACGACAAAGTACTAAAGCCTACACATATGACTATATTTAAGTCTTCGGAATACCTATGTCTCCGGATCTGCAACGTTGACGACTCCAAAGTCATTGATTTGATCTGCATCGAAGCTGATCTGACAATTTGAACCGAATAAATACCTGAACGAAATAAGAAAGATAAACAACGTCGCACAAAGACGACAAACAAAACAACATCGCACTAAGACGACGAAATCACGAAAGAAAAAATGAAATAGATGTGAAAATCACTTATTTCAATAAAAGGGAAATAGAAAAAACGAGTTAGATGAGTGATTTTGGGTCAAAAATTGATCCTAAATCACCCCTTTTTGGTGGATGAAGGAGAAGAAACTAGGGTTTTAGTGACGGCTTCCATGAGAGAGAAGGGAAAGAGAGAAAAATATAAATCAAAACCCGTTAAAATCAATTTTATAATCAAAAGCTTCAATTTTTAGCTTCCAGTTGGATCAATTTTATAGGCAAAATCAATTATACTCGAAGCAAACATATCAAAATCAATTACTTTGTATTCATTTGTAGAAACCATTCTGGCCATCTAAAAGTGAAATCAAACATGTTTGATTTATTGCAACACTGTTATTTTTGGTAACATGATGTAACAAATATTTTATTTTATTTTATTTTACTTAGTTTTTTTTTTGACATTTCTTATGTTTGAGAGACTAAATTTTGGTTATATTATTCCATTTTGCCTTCTTAATTTTTATTTTATTGCAACGCTGTCTTGAATAAAATTATTTCGAATGAAAAAAAAAAATGGTTTCAAAACATTGATGTTAATTAATTCACCAATGATGTGGTACACAGTACACTTCGAAGATATTTAAGTCTCTTAAGGAGCCTGTATATAATTGAGTCCTTTGTAAAGAGTCCCTCAAAACGTGCATGTTAATTATGAAATCATAATCTATAAATTGACGTGAAAAAATCAACAAAAAAAAGTTGATACAATCTTTTTATCGACGGATGATAAGATCACATAATCAATTTTTAAAAAAAAAAAAAAAATCACATAATCAAGATTCTTTCCTTTAATAAAATAAGAGAAATAATATTTCAACAACCATTTTTTGACAACTTTATCTCTCATACTCACATGATCATTCTACTTTCTCTCTCAATTGCTTTGATTTTTGTGTCACTACCTAAACTTCTTTGTAAAATTTGGTAGTCCAACAAGTTGTCACAAGAAATGGTTGTTCAAGTAACATTGCTCTAAAATAACTTAACGTAATAATATGAAGATATTGATCATTGATCTTCACATTATCAATGGAGTCAAACAGGGGCCTACGACCTAGCCTACGACAGACCCGACCAGACCAGACTTTTCTCTTAAATAGAGAACGCCTAGGCTTTTTTAGAAGCCTATTTAGCTTAAAAGGTTAGGCCGCAGGCTATTCAAAAAGCCTCTTAAGCCTAGTAGGCCGGCCTATTTAAGTAAATATGAATAATATTATTTATTATTATATTATATTTTGTACTTTGAATTAAAATATATATTTGTTGACTTTTTCAATAATTTAAGCTTATTAATATACATTAATTTTTCGCATATATAAATGTATTATCATAAACTAAAATTGAAATATGATACATTTTATAGTCAAATTCTATAAAAACTCATGTTGATTATCAAAAGATAGTTTAATCTGATTGATCTATTAGTTTGCAAGTCTATTTAAACTTAGATCTAGTAGGCCGTAACAGACTTTCAGAAGGTCAGACTTAGGCCTTAAAAAATTTTGACAGGCCAGACTTAAGTCTTGCAAAGTCTAAAACAGCCTAGCCTATTCCCATCCCTAATCACAATACAATTGTAATTGCATTTCTAGATAGTTGTAAGTAATTCTAATCTTCAATTTTATTTTTTTTACCAATTTCAATTTTAATTCTATTAATACAAAAATAGTTGATCAGATCATGTCTTGAATTTCTCGATAAGCACTATCTCTCAGAAAATAGCAAATCGGTTAAGCATATGACTAATAAACTAAGCAAATAACAACTAATTAATCAGAGTCCCATACATACCTCAAACAACAATATCGCTTACAATTTATTAAAAATATCCTTTTGTTTGTAATTGCTTTTTAATTAATTGCCAAAACGGGGAATTTATTCAAGCATGGTGTATTTTAGGACGAAGGAGACCTAAGACTTTGTTTGCGAGTTTGGAGGAGAAGGGAGATGAGGGTTTTGAAAAAACGAATGAGCAAATAGAAGAAATATAGAACATTGAAATAAGATCGTTTTGGGGGTTCATTTTTCTTTGTAGTACAAAATCTTTCTAATTTCGAGGAACTTAAAAATTGTATTAAATGAGAGTTTTAGAATGTTTATAAATAAAAGTGATTTAACCTTATTTGCTAAGAAACTGAAGATGGATGAGGTTGTGGAATCAATCAACCCCATCTTTTGGCGATGATTATTGGCAAAAATAAATTAAGATAAACTACCTTATTTACTTTACTTGTTTACTTTACGAGTGGTATGTATGTAAATCCTTTAGATTGTATGATTAGATAGGTTTTTCTTTCAACAAAAAAAAGAAGATAGGTTTTATTTTTATCCTTGGGGCTATTTCTTTGTGTGGATATAATACCTCTTGTACATGTTGTCTTTAGGTCCGAAACTACTAGGTACTTTTTCTCCATTATTAAGAATATAATGACTATTTTCCGTTCATTTTTTTAATATAAATATACATTTTTGTAAAGAACAAATAAGGCATGTGATTTTTATTAAAAAAATTATGTAAAAAAGGACAATAAAATATAAAAAAAATGTTTTATAATTGTAAGGGAGGGAAGAGTAATAACGATAATTTCTTTTTATAGGTAAAATTTCTTATTGAAAATACAAAGAGTACTCTAATAAAGCAATGATATATTAATTAACTCTTCCGTTCAAAAATAAATAAATAAATTAATTAACACTACAAGAATTCATCAATTTACTGACCAATCCAAAATTGCATTACTGAGGGATTTAAACCCTCAGTAATTACTAACAGAATAACCCTTCAGTAACACAAAAAAAAACCCTCAATAACGTTACTGACGGAAAAAACCCTCGATAATTTTGTGAGTTACATTACTGAGGGATAAATCCGTCAGTAATGTCATTAATGAACCTGCCAATATTTATTGACGGAAATTTTGCGTCAGTAATGAAAAAGCACATGTCATTGCATTATTGACGAATATAAATCTGTCAGTAATGTTATGACAAATTAAATATTCCGTCAGTAATTCACAATATCTGTCGGTAACTCTGTAAGTAGTGTGAAGCATAACACGTTTTCTCTTCTCTTCCTCATAAGCGATTAACACTTCTCCTCATCGCAAACAAATCGCCGTTGAATCTCTCTCCCAGTTCACTGAATCTTCAACTATCTTCTTCAAACCCAGCATCTTTCTCTCAGTTCTCACTCACCTTAAGCCAAGGTAAGCCAACTGACTCTCTAATTTCTCATTCACTCTCCAATTGCTTGTTTTAGGGTTTAGAATTGGGATTTTTTTAGGGTTTTAGAATTTTGTTAGGGTTTTATAATTTGGGATTGGAAATTGTTTTAGAATTGATTGTTTTCGTCATCTTTGTCAAGAGTGAAACGTCAAGCTTTGTGCTTGTTTTATAATTTGTTTTATGCTGAATTCTTCAAAACCACGTGTGAAATTCTGGCACACTAGAAACATAATGTTCTATGCGATGTTCCAACACCAAACACAAATAACAGATGTTGAATGAGATGTTTAGAACATCGTGCTAGCAGTAAACATAAACAAAATAGCAAAATAAAAGACAAGAAAGTAAAAGGCACAAGAAGTTTGTTGACCCAGTTCGGCACAACTCACCTACATCTGGGGGCTACCAAGCCAGGAAGGAAATCCACTAGTGTAGTCCTTATTCTAAAGCTCTCAGCAAACTCCTCGTTTACACTTAAGACCTAGGACCTACATGTATTGACTTCAACCTAGGAACTCCTAGATCTGAGATTCCATCTCACTCCCTACAAACAATCACAGCCTCTGTGATTCTCAGTTTACATACACAATCAAAGATGAAGTTACCTTCAAACAAACTACCTACAACCGTGCTTCACAGTTTTGGTGTAGTACACAAACTACCTAACTATTTGCTTCACAGCTTCAGAGTAGTGAACATATTACAACTCAAACACAGTCCTAAGCATGCATCAAGATGATACACGAAAGACTCACAAATAAAAGACTCAAAACCCTAAAAGATCTATTCTTCAAAATAACGGCTTGAATGAGTGAATGAATTAGATCTTGTAGTCTTGTATATATACCGAAGCAGCACAGGCTATAGTCTTGTTGGGCTTCAGTAACAAACACGGTAGATCCTTGAGCAGATCCACTTTACAAGTAACAAAAATAACAACTCCTAAAAAGTAGGAACATTTTTAGGAACTACCAAAACACCACCAAAGATTCCTAAAATATTGTATATACTTTAGGAACAAATCACCTAGTTGATTCTGGACAAAAAGCACACGTCTTGGCCAACAAGAAATAAGGCGTGGTTTCCTTAAAAAGATAAAGCTCACAAAAACCAAGTCACACAAACAGGGCACACTGAACCGTGCCAGGATGTTGGAACATCGTATCCAACATCATGTATGAATATTTGTTTTAGCAAAATTGAAGCCAACATCATGTAAGAGGGATTCTGTGTTTGGATGATTGTGGTGATTTTGTTAATAGTGCTGAAGAACAAGCTAAATTGGAGTGCGATGATTCAATATGTGCTCAGAATTATCTTTTTAGTTCCCGACATATTTTCTTCCTCTTCAGGTAAAATACTTACTATGTGCATGTTTGGATTAACCAAGCTATTTTCTGTGTTTTGATTCACGGTGAATTTGATAGAATTGTGATAATTTTGTCAGAAATTTATACTTTTGAACTTCAACAAAATCAGATGCTGATTTCATAAACTCGTTGTCAATATCATTACATATAGGATTGATTAATTAATTCATAACTGTCATATTCCCTTATTTTTGTATGTGTTTTTCTTCCCACCTTTTAATATTTAGAATATCTATGGATTGTGTTCTATGTGTGTTCATATCTGAAATTACATTAGAAATTACAAACCATTTTTTTTTATCCTAGAGTCTTAATTAAATTTTCTACATGTATTTTAAATACACAAGGAAGTTATGCGATTAGGCAATTACTTGATTTAAACTGACACAATCAAAATTGGTTTGGAACATATGATCCAAACATGTTCACTGCTATATAAATGCTCAGGTGGCTCCATCTTTTCTTCATTAGAATGTGTAGCCAATGCATGTATGTGCAAATATTTTTCAATGTATCAAGGACCTGTATTTTATATCATTGTAGAGAGGTGTGCATTGTGTGTAAGTTGACTTCCTAATTTAGTGAAATTCAAGAAAACACAACAGTTCGTTAGTGTATGTTAAGTCCAATAAGAGTGTAGGATAAGCTCATATATTCGTCATTGAAATCTGATTATTCAAGAAGCATCGTTGTTCGACTGTTAACAAGGACTTAAAAATCATTCAACAAGCTCTAACAGGCACCTACAGACTCGCTATATTAAATACTGGAAAATAATCTTAAGAGTTACGTAATGACACTCAATTCTCTCAATTTTCTCTCATTTCTATTAGATTTCATGCTTGATAGTGTCAGATGTTTGCTAGTCTTTTATTTCTTCATAATGTGACACTCTTATTTGGTAAGATTGACCCTGTGCAACAACTATGGTTTACTAATGTAAGATTTACCTTGTGCAGCAACCATGGTTACATGAATAGTTGGTTCCTAGATGACTGTTTTAAGAGGTAATTGTGTTAGCTGTGTGGAGTTTCTACTGGATCTCCTGTTGGCTGTGTTCTTACCTTTCTGTTTGGTCTTGCACGTTACGCGTATGGGCGGCGCTTTTGTATTGTTCTCGATGCTGGCTTTTGCACGTCTTGTGAAGGCTTGGTATCTAATAAATTTGTTGATTTACACAAAAATAGTTTATTTTGTTAGTTTTTTGGATTGTAGGAATATTATTGAAATATTTATGATTTTGTACGAAAACTCTATATAAATTATATGAAATTATGATGATATGTCGTTTAATTAATTTGTGTCTTTTTAAATTTTATTTCCTTAATTTATTTGTGTTATTTAATTTATTTCTTTAATTAGAATAAAAAGCGGGAGTGGAATTAAAAAAAGTGTAAAGTACATTACTGGCGGAAATTTCCGTCAATAATGCAAATCTGCATAATCATTACTGGCGAAAGTTTCCCTCAGTAATGTCAAGGTGGTTTTGACAAAGCATTACTGAGGGATTATTCTGTCAGTAATTACTGACGGATTGTTCCGCCGGTAATTACTGAGGGAATAATCCCTCAATAATACTTTGCCAAAACCATCTCAACATTATTGAGGGAAAATTCCGCCAGTAACATTACTGACGCCAATATTACTGAGGGAAACCAATCCGTCAATAATGTGTATTACTAAGGGATTTTCTCCATTACTGAGGGTTTAATTCCGCAAGTAAAACACAATTCTTGTATTGTAATTAAGTCTTTAAAAAAACAATTTAATTAAGAAGTAATGATAATCGAGGGTGTTTGAATAAGATGGTTAGAATCTATTTTAACTTTAACTAAATTATCTTTTGTTGGAATCTAGCTACGAGGGTGTCTTATTAAAACTCTTGAGAATTTTACCGCACGAGGGTGTACTAGCATTAAAACTCTTGACAATTTTACGCTCATTGTGATCCAACTCAATTTGAAGATCAATCAGTACAGTTCGTAGAGGATTCAAGGGGTTTGCATCCTCCTTCATACATTATTGTGATCTCTCTTGAACAAAAATTTGTGAATGAATTAATGATGAGTGAATTAAGATGAGAAAAAAATGAGGAAGACATTAAGAAAGAGGAAATAAACAAGAGAGAGATTGACAGAAAAATAATGCGGGAGAAAGATGGAGAGAAGTTTTATGGGACATGATCCAAATCTTGATGAAAGGTATATACCTCAAAAATTTAGCAATGATATATTACGAAATTACTATAATACTTTACTTGAAAATAAAATATAAACAAAAATTTTTGTTTAAAAGTCAAAGTCAATGTGGTTAAAAATTCAATTCTCATACGCTCAATTTTTCAAGTAACATTCGAGTATTTTATTTATAAAAAATAAAGTATAATTTGGACAGCCCAAATAAAGTCTCGAACTGTGTGTTCCGATAATTAAGGGAATAAAATGTCGCTGGCATGGAACTATATTTTCGGAACACGGGATTTGATTTGAGCACCGGAAAAAGAAAAGGAATATACATTTGTATGACTGTGGCATTTGATTAGACATAAGTCTTATCTTAGCCCTAAGAGGTTACTATTTATATGCAAAAACCCTAGCTAGTGTGTTACAAGAATAACTTCTTTTGTGTTAATCATCAAAACAATTCCTAAATAAAGTAAGCATTTCATATGCTATTGTTATCAGTATTTCATTTTGACAATGATATGTTGTTATTATTATTCTTTGATAATCAACTAGGATGCCATGTCAAGATGATCATGTTATTGTGATCAAGTATTCAAAATCCAATAGTAGAGAGAAATATTTGTAAAGGGCTTTATGAAGGTCTGAAATTTTAGTTTTTTTAGAAGATTTTGATGAGCAGGATAGAGATAGATTGATTTTTTGTTGCTATGTGGTTGAGAAGGCGGCCGCAACAACAATATTGCGGCCACAATTGTGATGCAGATCGCAATTTGAAACCATGGTCTCTTTGCTTTCATAATGTATGTTTTTTTTTTCAATGTCCCTTATGTAAATAAAATGTTAACTCCAATCATTTTTATTCCTAAAAAAAAAAACTCCAATCATTTTTACCACGGGGTTTCAAACCATAATATTATGCCATGCCTGTAGTATTAATCTATATAATACAAGTAGAGATGTTGAATGCTAATATAAAATAGGTCTTTCTCCACGACAACAACAATCAAGGCTTATCCTATCAAGTAATGTCAGTTAACGAATTTCATCAACTCCTAACAATTTTATTTTTAATACGTAAAATATATTATAAATTAAAGTTAGAAGAATACAAAGAGTACAAGTAGTACTCGAGATCCTCCATCGACGTGAAAATAAGAAAACCCAGAAAAACTAACAAGATACAAACATGATAAAGAACGTGACACAAGAAAACCAGAAGGACTAAATTATGAATCACATTTGGCATTATTATATGTGAATAACATTTGATTTCATTCCTCTTAACATGGTCCACATTTTATATGGAGTAATATCAAAATGAACAAATATTATAGTAACAAATAAAAACAAAACCACCCTTAAAAAAAATAAAACAAAACCAGAAAAAAGGATACAATTTTAGGACTAAAAACAAAAGGGTTAATTAAGTTTTTGGTTCCTATAAATATCTGCAGTTTTGTTTTTAGTCCCTATAAAAATAAATCACACTTTTTAGTCCCTACAAAATTTTCCGTTAGTGTTTTTAGTCCTTGTTAAATTAAAATTTGTTTAATTATGCTTAAAATTTTAAATTTTTTAATGATTTTTTACATACTTGTTTAAAACATTATAAAACGTTCCGCCGCAATAAGTTAGCTCAAAATTTTATTTTTAGGTCCAAATTTTCATTACTTTTATCTTGAATTTTTGGCGTTTAAAAAAAATTATATTTAATTCATTACATGTTAAAAAATTCTAATTTTTTATAAAAGAGATTATTATAATGGTCTTAACATGTCTGTTAAAAATATCATTTAAAAATATAAAAGTTTAAGTATAATTAAACAAATTTTAATTTAACAGGGACCAACACATACTTTTAGTCCTTGTAAAATTAAAATTTGCTTAATTGTGCTTAAACTTTTAAATTTTTAACATATTTTTTGCATACTTATTTAGAACATTATACAAAGTTCCTCCACAAAAAAGTAACTCAAAATTTTATTATTAGGTCCAAATTTTCATTAATATAATCTTGAAAATTTGGCTTTTAGAAAAATTCATATTTAATTCATTACATGTTAAAAAAA